>MDTB01123624.1_pt1 | contig 18974 bp, 17 predicted proteins | sample 811161 | NCBI WGS metagenome assembly MDTB01 (sample SAMN05326650, study PRJNA326480) | marine metagenome | isolation source: seawater | place: Mediterranean Sea | collected 2009
AGATATCATTTGCCTGAGCCGTGGTTCATTCTTGCCCATTCAATGGGAGGTGGAATCGGTCTTCGCGCCGCACATCGCAACTTGGGATTTAAGGCAGCCGCTTTTACGGGTCCCATGTGGGGAATTGTTGGCCCAGCTGTGATAAATCCTTTCAAGCATATAATTGCCAAATTAGCTATAGTTCTTGGCCAAGCCGACAATTATGCGCTTACAACTTCACGGGAGAGTTATATAGCTGTCTCTGAATTTTTAGGTAATACGCTCACTAAGGACCAAGAAATGTGGTCTTACATGAAGCGGCAAGTCATCGAACACCCTAATCTACAATTAGCAGGCCCAAGCTACCGCTGGGTGAATGCCGCACTTAGAGAAATCAAAGAACTCCATGCACTACCACCCCCAGAGTGTCCCGGACTATGCTTGGTGGGTGACGGTGAAAGCATCGTAGAAAAAAACCGAATCAAAACTCTTATGAGTAGGTGGAGCAATGGACGATTGATTGAAGTCCCAGATGCCTTGCATGAAATTCTTATGCTTAACAATCACCGGCAAAATGTGATCCTAAATGATATCTGTGGATTTTTTGCCAGATCCTAAACTTAAAAAGGGTCCACATCACCTTGAACACGCAAAGAGTGAAAATCCGCTTCAAACTGTCCGAAGGCATCCCGTGCAATGGCCATGCGCATGCCAGCCATTAGTTCCTGAAAATAATGTAAATTATGCCACGTGAGCAACATACCAGAAATCATCTCTCCGGCACGAAAAACATGATGCAAATAGGCACGAGAATAATTTAAACACGCAGGGCAGCCGCATCCTTCATCTAACGGGCGCGGATCATTTCGGTGACGTGCGTTTTTAATGTTTACAACGCCACGGCGAGTAAATGCCTGACCCGTCCGCCCAGAGCGAGAGGGCAAAACGCAGTCCATCATGTCAATTCCTCGTTTGACTGCTCCCACAATATCATCGGGTTTGCCTACCCCCATTAGATAACGCGGCTTATCAGAGGGTAACATTTCCGGTGCATAATCGAGTACCTCCAACATAGCCTTTTGCCCCTCTCCCACTGCAAGGCCTCCGACTGCGTAGCCGTCAAAACCAATGTTAATTAGAGCTTTGGCACTTTCGCGGCGCTGGTCCTTAAAAATGCTGCCTTGCTGAATACCAAAGATAGCATAACCTGGACGATCACCGAAAGCATCACGTGACCGTAATGCCCAGCGCATTGAAAGTTCCATGCTGGACTTTGTTTTTTCGTAGGTCGCGGGAAAGGGTGCGCATTCATCAAAGGTCATGACGATATCGCTTCCAAGCAGCTTTTGAATTTCTATTGATCGCTCAGGAGATAGTTCATGGCTTGATCCATCTATGTGGGACTTAAAGGTCACACCTTTTTCTGTTACCCTGCGCAAATCTGCAAGCGACATCACCTGGAACCCTCCACTATCCGTAAGGATTGGGCCCTGCCAGTTCATAAAACTATGCAGACCACCCAACATATTTATCCGCTCGGCAGTGGGTCGCAACATCAGGTGATACGTGTTACCGAGCAAAACATCCGCCCCCGTTTCCCGCACACTTTCAGGCAGCATCGCTTTTACAGTGGCGGTAGTTCCCACTGGCATAAAGGCCGGTGTACGTATCTCACCGCGCCTAGTGTGGATCAAACCGGCACGGGCCTTTCCACTAGTTGAACTCACTTTAAAGCGAAAACTCTTGGTCATATTAAAGACTTTTGCCTGAGGTAAAAGAAAATGCCAAGTTTTTTAAAATAGATAGAAAACATAGCAAAAATCATACTTAATGCGAAAATTCCATTGAATTCAAAATCTGGTTCTTTTCTTTACTAAGCGAAAGTTGAAATAGATGTTTATTTTGAATAATGTAAAATGCTTAAATAAAAAACTACTATATCTGAAATCCCAGTGTACAATCCCGAAAAAGAAGTCACCCTCAATTAGCCTTCTATTGGCGTTTGAATTTTTTATTTGATTAAATCAAAATACAGCATAAAAAAGCATCTTTTATACAAAATTGAGAAACTAATTCGTATTTAAATTGATAATTCTTACTCCTGATTGGTCATCATAAGACAAATAAGTTGTTGTTGAGGCTTGAGGTAGACGGCGCATTCCTCTAATGGAACGCAATCAGAAACAGCGCTAGTGACGAGGCATCTCCAAGCGCTGCATTGGGACGGATCAAAAAGGATTTACAGCAATATGCAGGTCACAGAAACGCTGAATGAAGGTCTAAAACGCGGATACTCAATTATAATAAGTGCAAATGAGCTTAATGAGACCGTGGAACAAAAACTGCGTGAAGCGCAGCCTGAAGTTGAAATGAAGGGATTTCGCAAAGGAAAAGTTCCTATACCTCTGTTGAAGAAACAATTTGGCCAACGCCTGATGGGTGAAGCAATGCAGGAAAGCATTGATGGGGCTATGACAAAACATTTCGAAGATAGTGGCGACAGACCCGCCATGCAGCCAGATGTCAAAATGGCAAATGGGGAAGAATGGAAGCCAGGTGACGATATTAGTATCGAAATGGCCTACGATGCCCTACCCGAAATTCCAGACTTGGACCTAAAGTCAATCAAACTGGAAAAAATGGTAGCCAAAATAGAAAAAAGTGCTGTGAACGAAGCTCTGACAAATTTGGCAGAAAGTTCAAAAGATTTCGAAGAACGGGGAAAAACTTCAAAGTCGAAAGACGGTGATCAAGTTGTACTCGACTTTGTAGGTAAAGTAGATGGTGAAATATTTGAAGGTGGCTCAGCGGAAGATTATCCGCTTGTCTTGGGTTCGAATAGTTTTATTCCAGGTTTTGAAGAGCAACTGCTCGGCTCAAAACTGGACCAAGAAATTGAAGTTTCAGTTACATTTCCAGAAGAATACGGAAATGCAGATCTTGCAAGCAAATCAGCCGTATTTAAATGCAAGATCAAAGCAGTAAAGAAACCAGTATCTGCGAAAATTGATGATGCTCTGGCTGAGAAATTTGGAGCTGAAAATCTAGACGGGCTCAAAAAGCAGATCTCTGAAAGACTTGAGGCTGAGTATGAGGATGCTGCACGCTCGTTGGTGAAGCGTAAACTGCTAGACACTCTGGATGGCATGGTGGATTTTAGTCTTCCACCTTCATTAGTTGAAGCCGAAGGTAAACAAATTGCCAATCAGCTTTGGCAGGAAGATAATCCCGATGCTAAGGATCAAGATCCTGATAAGATCGATATTACCAAGGAACACACTGACCTAGCCACTCGCCGTGTGCGCCTGGGACTGTTGCTTGCAGATTTGGGGCAAAAAGCTAACGTAGAGGTGTCCGAGCAAGAGATTACTCAAGCCATGATGCAGCAGGCCCGTCAGTATCCGGGCCAAGAGCGTGAGTTTTTTGAATTTATGCAGAAAAACGAACAAATGAAACAACAGATGCGTGCTCCTATTTTTGAAGATAAAGTCGTGGACTACGTTTTAGAGCTCGCAGATGTGTCTGACAAACAGGTCAAAAAGGACGATCTGCAAAAAGCTATTGAGGAACTAGAAAAGGCAAACACTTGACTTCAATATTTCGCGACGAGCGAACGAAACGATTAAAAGTATTGATAGGGTAGACATTGCTTCCCTCTCTTTTTGTCTAACTAAATAGTTATGACTATTGTTCTCCATAAAAGAGGCTTAGACGCTGTAATTACGTAGTTTAAGGGTGATTTTCGTATGTTTGGTAATAAAGCTCTTTCTAAAGCAACGAAGCAGGGTGTTTTAACACCCTTATTTATTGCAGAATAATAATTCTGATACTTGCCAGATTCGTCCACACGCCGATGGGCCTTCGTAAGCGAGTGCCTATAAGACCTCCACCAAACTTTAGCTAGAATTGGCCAACCACTTTTTGTTCCCAGGATGACGTAATCTCGATGTTTATTTCCCTTTCTCAATTGTATTAAATCTCCTCAATTTTTTCCCATAAAAAGACCAGGAACAGGTGGAGTTACGAGCACGACCGAAGGGTGAAAAATTTGTGTCGGCCCAAAGGAATTAAATGAGTTAAAATTCAGCAGCATGGTGTACAACGCAAATGCAAATCACGAATTGGATGGCCTTAAGCATGGGATCAGCAAATGACGCCAATTTGTACAGATGAACCTTGTATCAATCCTTTGAGTGATATCGCTTAAGGTCGGAATCCATCGGCCCATTATTTTGGCCTTTCAATCGATGAATCTTATACAGACCGGCAAACAAGGGGACGAAAAAAGGCTAAGGAACTTATAGGAATCTTTCTCACGGAAAGAGGAAAATATTATCGGAGCGACATGTCTAATCCAATTATTTGCACTCGCGAACGCTCGAGGCTCTCTACCTGTCTAGCACGGGATAATCGATCAATGCGTGAAGTCTCGTACACTGCACCGGCAAGAAGTAATGAGGTAGAAGTTACCGGCAACAGAGGGGCAATGGCGTGGCGCAATCTTCTCCTGAAAAGGGCGTTTGCAGTGGCACTGCCATTTCATGCAAAAGCTTGAAGACGATGATCTACTGGTATTTGAAAATACGCATACATTCTATAATGCAGTGCACTCCACTACACCAGACCAAACGAGAATTTCTGCTTGGGCAACTGGCCAGACGGGATTACCTTTCGTTGACGCTTGTATAAGGTCGTGAGGAGCTACGGGATAGATGAATTTCCAGATGCGAGCCATCGTGATAGCAGTTTCGAGCTATCGTATGTGGCTTTCTTGCGGCAACCCGGAGAACATCTCGCAAGAATGTTCACGGATTATGAAACAGGCAACCAATGGCCACAGGTACAGATTCAATCCGGCACCACAGGCATCAACAAAGTATGAACCTACAGCCCTTTAAAACAGTGGTATGAGGAAGATCCCACCAAAGTTTTTACTCGTTGCTGAATGCCAGGATTTGCAGGGATTGAAGATAAGCACCATCAGCAGCCATGAAAATCCGATAATCAAAAACTTAAGTTCCCCTGTAATTAAACATGAAAATCGTTCTACCAATGTGTAAATAATGTTTTTCTAAGCTTACGTTTCATTTGCCCTAAATTTGATTAGTTGAAAAGTTTTAGTTTAAATATAATTTAAGCTTCAGGATCTTTTGGAATAAGATCCTAGTGTAGCGTTTGAACAACCTTCAACGCAAAATCATTTAGCTCCTTCTTGCGCAACATAAGACAAGGCCTCTATCAAAACGTCAGAGCCACCGATATGGCTACTTTCGGACAATACCCGCCGCCACATGCGCGCTCCTACTCTACCATTAAAAAGACCAAACATATGTCTCGTGATTTGATTGAGCTTTCCCCCAGCTTGCAGATGACGTTCAATATAAGGGATTATTTGGCGAACGACTTGAAACGCGTCCACCTGATTCTGGATACCGAAAATCTCTTCATCGATACCGGCAAGAATGTCAAAAGGACGGTGATAAGCAGCTCTTCCTATCATAACACCATCAAGCCCTGTTGCCAACGCAGCTTTTGCCTCTCTCAAGGAATTAATACCTCCATTTAACGAAAGATGGAGCTTTGGAAACTCCGCTTTCATGGAATGGACTAAATCATAATCGAGCTGTGGAATATCGCGATTTTCCTTTGGACTCAGTCCTTGAAGCCAGGCTTTTCGCGCGTGAATAATAAAACGAGAAACACCAGCCGAGGACACTCGTGAAAGAAAATCTGGTAAAATCTTCCTTGGGTTTTGATCATCCAAACCAATCCGGCATTTAACAGTGACCTCGAGATCAATAACGTCTGCAATGGCAAAGCAGCACTCGGCCACCAGGTCAGGTTCTTTCATCAAGATTGCTCCAAAAGACCCAGACTGTACGCGGTCTGATGGACAACCTACGTTAAGATTGATTTCACTGTAGCCTGCAGCTTCACCGAGTTTAGCAGCCGCGGCCAACGAGACTGGATCGGAGCCACCGAGTTGCAGCGCTACCGGATCCTCTTCGGGATTATACTCCAAAAGATGCAAAGCTCTCCCTTGTACTAAGGCCGAAGCCGGGATCATTTCTGTATAAAGCAAAGCCTTTTGTGATAAAAGCCGGTGGAAATAACGGCAGTGACGGTCAGTCCAGTTCATCATGGGAGCAATAGAAAGGCGAGCTGCGTTATGAGCTGGGATTATAGCCAATGAATAGCCTTTGAAAAATTTGTAACAATGTCCTATTAATTAAAATAGTTATTAGTATCAACTACAGAGCCTTTCGATTCATTTCCATCACTAGGTGCTGTCTATTTGCTCTCCTATCCGTAATCGCATAAAACAACCATAGATCCTTTGAAGGTAGCGTATAAGACTATGAGTCAGAACGACAAGGAAATCCTGAAGGCTGCTTGTGATGTCCTAATAACCGAAGCTAGTGCGCTGGAAAAGCTTGCCAAAAACATGCCAATGGACTTCGTTCATCTTTGTGAAGCTATTTTAGCGTGCAAAGGGCGGGTTATTGTTGGCGGTGTTGGCAAATCTGGTCATATTGCACGTAAAATCTCTGCTACACTTGCTAGCACTGGAACGCCATCATATTATATTCACCCAACAGAAGCTAGCCATGGAGACATGGGGATAATTGTTGAAGGGGATATCTGTATTCTGATTTCTAATTCAGGGGAAACAGCAGAACTTCAAGACCTGATCACATACACAAAGCGCTTCGCAATTCCAATCGCTGCCATCTCTTCAAGATCAGACAGCACACTTATGAAAGCCGCTAAATTCCAATTACTTCTGCCCGAAGCAGCTGAGGCCTGCGCTATTGGTATGGCACCAACTACCTCAACAACAATGACTTTAGCGCTTGGGGATGCACTTGCAGTTGCATTAATGCATCAAAAGGCTTTCAAAGCCGATAGTTTCAGGGTCTTCCACCCAGGTGGCAAGCTTGGGGCAAAAATGGCACAAGTAAAAGACATCATGTACAATATGGATAAATTTCCAGCCGTAGCACCTGACACTCCCATGCAGGACGCCCTACTTGAAATGACTTCGAAGGGTTTTGGACTTGCCGTGGTTCTCGAGCATGGCAAGGTGGTAGGCGCCATAACAGACGGAGACTTACGTCGCCACATGGACAACCTCCTCAAAAAATCAGCTGGTGATATCGCAAGCATTGACCCCATTACCGTTGAAAAAGACACCTTAGCAGCTGAAGCTTTGCATATTATGAACACCCATAAGATAGGTGTATTAATTGTTGCAGATGGTGAAGGTAAGGCTGAAGGCATTTTTCACATTCACGATCTCTTGCGATCAGGTACGGCATGAGAACAATCATCCTGATACCCGCACGTTTTGCATCCAGTCGCTATCCGGGTAAGCCTTTGGCAATGCTGGAGCTGCCAGATGGTAACCGAAAAAGTCTTATTCAGATGAGCTATGAAGCTGCAGTTACAGTAAACGGAATTGATGCTATTTATGTGACCACAGATGACAGGCGTATTAAGGATACGGCTGAGGCATTTGGCGCTGAGGTCATTATGACTTCGGGAGACTGCAAAAATGGAACTGAACGCTGCTCTGAAGCAGTGAGCCGTTCAGATCTTCAGGCAGACCTAGTGGTAAACTTACAAGGAGATGCACCCCTAACACCTCCTTGGTTTATTGAAGCGCTTATTGAGACAATGAAAGCGGATGAAAATGCAGATATGGCAACGCCCGTGCTTCAGCTTGATCCCACAACATACGCTCATTTCTGCGAGGATCGCAGACACAATCGCGTTGGGGGCACAACAGTAGTATTTGACCACAAAAATCATGCACTTTACTTTTCAAAGGAAGTCATTCCCTTTATCGAACAGGCAAAACTATTTTATAACAAAGATATCCCAATATATCACCACATCGGCGTATATGCCTATCGCCCAGATGCACTGAAGGCTTATGCAGCATGGCCAGAAGGTCCATTGGAACGACTAGAAGGGTTAGAGCAGCTGCGATTTTTGGAAAATGGACTTACAATTAAATGCACAAAGGTGGAAGCAAAGGGGCGGCTTTTCTGGGAACTCAACAACCCTGAAGATATCGAGCGTATTGAAACGGCTTTAAGGCAGATGAGATGAAGGCAAAAACCATTAATGTGGGTAATATTTCAATAGGGGCAGGTAATCCTGCCATCTTTATTACCGGCCCCTGTCAACTTGAAAACCGCGATCATGCAATGATGATGGCCGAAAATCTTTCAAAAATATTTTTCAAAATTGAAGCGCACTTCATATTTAAGTCAAGTTATGACAAGGCGAACCGGTCTTCCATATCTTCAGCACGAGGAATTGGAATGCAAGAGGGGCTTCGTATTTTGGATGACATCTCTAAAGCCTTTGGATGTCCTGTGATCACAGATGTCCACGAAGCTGCCCAATGCGCCACTACGGCAGAAGCGGTAGATATCCTCCAAATCCCAGCCTTCCTTTGTCGCCAAACTGATCTTTTGCTGGCGGCTGGCAATACGGGTAAGCCAATAAATGTGAAAAAGGGACAATTTCTCGCTCCTTGGGAAATGTGGAATGTGGCTGAAAAAATTGCAAGCACGGGCAACGAGAATATCATGCTCTGTGAACGAGGAACTTCATTTGGATATAACACATTAGTCAATGATTTTAGAGGCTTACAAACTATGTCAGAGACAGGCTATCCCATTGTGTTTGACGCCACTCATTCCGTTCAACAACCAGCCAGTCTCGGCAACACATCTGGTGGAGAGCGCCGTTTTGTCCCAGGGTTGGCTAGGGCTGCCTGTGCTATGGGTATAAGCGGTCTATTTATCGAAACACATGACGATCCTGATAATGCACCCTGCGATGGGCCAAACATGATCCCAATGAATAAAATGGAGAGCCTTGCTCAAGAATTACTTAGTTTCGATGCCTTATACAAAGGCCTTTGATCGCTACACAAGAGATAGCAACCATAAAACAATGCCTGGAAAAGAGAGCAACAAAGCTATGATAACGGCATCTTCTATTAAAAACGGTGTAACAACTTTGAACACATCTTGAACGCTTCAATCATCGCTGACACCACCCACTACGAAGCAATAAAGGCAAATAGGCGGGGTAATAATACAAAATGCGCCATCTTCACCACTAATATCCCAAACCATATTGCGAACATCGAGCCTGACATGCCAAAAGAACTAACAACGGCTGCTACAAATCCGCCACCATTTAATGCCATGACGGCAGGATAGACTACACACAAAGTCCAAAGTAACATCCCAATGGCCTCCATAAACATCCCAAAAACGGCGTAAGCGAGTTCGATCGTGGCCTATCTGAATACAACCAATTACAGTGCAATACATACGCTGTCACCATGGGTTATCTCCTCCATGACATGGCGTAACACATGCAAAAAGTTTAAGAGTTTCGTTACAGTCCTAACCGATCATTACTGAATTTCCCAACCTTAGACCGTTTAAATTACTTCGAGCCCACTTTTAAAGTGCTTTCCTGTAATTATAATTAGCTTACCAACTCTCATGTATTGCATTTGAAGTTAGCAACAAAAATTTAGCGAGGAGAAGTAATCTTACTCTGATAAAACTAATTTTCAAAGAGATTTCAAGAAAAGCATATTCACATCTAATTAAGCCAATGATTAAAAAGAAAGCGCAAAAACCCAAAAGACTACGACCAGGATCCAACAACAACAATTTTCAGTTATCTTTGATGGTATTCTCCATACGCTTCCAATAGTCTGAAAATTCGGGGAATTTCCAGGTCATGTAGTAGTGCCGTGATTTAACCTTTTCTCCGCAGGCCATATCTTTAATTAGTGATGGTTTTAAAACGTGTCCCGAAAAGGTCAGTGCCACCTGCGACTTACGTCTTTTTTGTACCCAAGGCAAACGTGAGACAAATGAAGATAGATCACAAAAGGGTGTCATATATTCCGTTGTAAACTTGATCGCCAGGTGCTTTGGAAAAACTCGCGCGCGTCCTCTTGCAAAATAACTAATAAATCTCTCATCTGTTTTGCAAATGCGGTCGAGGGGCCATTTGTGTGTGATTCCTCTCCACCTTATGAATTCAAACTCGCGTTTGAAATCATCGACAAGTCCCTCGAATTCTTTGGGATAAAAAGCGAGCATCGGACTATTGCCGTAGTAATAGTAATTTTTTATGATTGCGTTAACGACACCAAATATACGCCAAAAGGGCAAAAAATGCCCTCTGCACATATACATTCCACCAGTTTTTTCCAAATCTCTTAGGAGCTCCGAGACATCGCCAAGGATCATCGTGTCCAGGTCAAAGAACAACGTGGGCAGATCGGGATCGAGCATTTCCTTTTCAAAAATAGAAAGTTTCAGGCGGCAACCCTTTTTCAAAGTTTCATACCAATCGCCCCAGTCAGGAAATGGCTTAGTTTCGATGAAATTTTCTAACCCTTCTGGTTCATCCGTCACACAAATAAATTTCACCTCACGCGAACTTAATCGAAGGATCTCTTTAACTGTATTGTTGACATGTTCCGATGAATACCGCTTCCCCCATTTCACAACAACGACCTGTATCATTAAGTGTCCTCTTTGATCAATGTAGGCGGCGGGCTAATGCTCGACTTATTCTCCTTGTTAATTTGCGAAGATTGCTATGTAAACTCCGAGACTTGAAATTTAGCAAAAGACTTTGTCCCACTATTAGCTTTAGGTTTTTGCGATTGGTTAAAGGGACTAAACTAGATTTTCTTTATGCTGTGACAAATAGTGCCTTTCATCCTACAAAGACCTGTTTTAATATAACATTGGTCCTTTGAAGTGAGTTTTTTAAATGCGCGAAAAGATAGAAGCCGTTTTGGCAAATGTTCTCAAAGAATTGGAACAACTTATGGGTCGACCTGAAATATCAGAAGAGCTCAAACCAATTTCTGTACCGATAGATGACAAGAAAGCCAAGCTCCGTTAAGACAGGTGAATTTGGATTTTCTCGTTAAAAAACGTTTACTTAAAAGATATAAACCGGTGCCACTCCCGTATAAACTGTACCATTCATCACGAGGTACACGTAAGATTAGAAACTTGAATCGCCTTTTCGATCCTCACAACGCTATTGACCGTAAATACGCTCATTAAATGAGATGTCCGTATAGAATTATGCCCATTTAGGTTTGCGGAAAAAATCTTAGATATTACTGCTAGACCTTGGCTCAACACTGATTCAGGTTGTCGTTGAATTGCGCGAGATTGAGGTTTTTGCAATTTGAAAAAATTTCACTTATGGATGGATAGTCTCGGTTGTAATCCAGTACTTACCTACATGCGGTTCAGAGAACTCCCTGTTACGATATTCGAAACGAAACCTTAAATTAATTCATACGCCGATAGCACTTAAATCAAAAGGTGTTGTTTGATAAATTTCATTGACCCAGTTGCCATATAGTAAATGTGCGTGACCGCGCCATAAGTTCCTTGGTTTCTGAAGCGGATCATCCTCAGGAAAGTAGTCCAAGGGTGTCTTGGCAAAACCACCGGCTGCAACATCACGGTCATATTCTTGCTTTAGGGTATCGCTGTCATACTCGAGGTGATTAAAGATGTAGAGCGATCGATGCACATCATCTTGCACAAGACAGGGACCCACCAAATCACTTCCAAGTAAGATCTTGAGACCCTGTATTTTATCAAGATCAATTTTCTTTATTTCAGTCCAGCGGCTAACTGGGATTACACAGACATCAGCAAAGCCACGCAAATAATGTGAAGTAGGAGATAGAACTCTGTGATGAAAACATCCAAATGCCTTATTGGATAATGCATGCTTTTCAATGTCATAGAAATGCTTCAACATCGCCATACCCCCCCAACATACGCCAAAGATGCAGTGCACGTGGCTTTGTGTCCAATCAAAAACTGATTTGAGTTCTTCCCAATAGTCAACTTCTTCATAAGGGAGGTGCTCGATAGGCGCACCAGTAATTATCAAGCCATCAAACTTATCCCCGCTATCACGCACTTCTTTAAACGGGCGATAAAAATTTTTCATATGTTCAACTGCCGCATTTTTTACGTGGTGATGTGTCATTCGGATAAGAGACAGCTCAATCTGCAGGGGCGTTGCACCGATCAAACGCGCAAACTGATTTTCCGTCTGAATTTTCTTTGGCATCAGGTTAAGCAGGCCAATCCGCAAAGGGCGAATGTCCTGCCGGACTGCCCGATAATCAGACATAACCATAACGCCTTCGTTTTTTAACACACCAAAAGCTGGCAGATTAGAAGGTAACTTGATCGGCATGCTGATCTTTCGCTTTTGAGTTTCAAGACACCTATGCGCCTTTGCTGCGACGCTCAAGAGCTCGCGCGACCAATTCCTCGAAATCATTCACATTTTTTATAGCCGCAACTTCATCGGCTCTTACTTTGATACCCCATTTGGAGATCGCCGCATAGCGGGGTTGGCGATGGGCCAGTGCTCGGTCGTAGGTCCAGCGAACAAAAGTGTCTGGATCAACTTCATATTCCACCTGACCCGTTTCCGCCAAGTACTCAGCCCATTTCAATTTCAGAAAATTAGGCTCATAATACATGGGCTTGGGGGCGCGATCGAAGCGTTCGATAAGGTCTTTCCGGTGTGCGTCTGTTCCTTCAATCCAACAAAGCAACGTATTTTTCGACAAACAGTTCAGAACGGGATCATTTGGATCTTTTGGGTCGACAACCTCACAGATCGAACCACCGCTATCACATACAAAGTGCTCATATTGATATAGCTCTTCTGCTCTTGTGATAAAGTGAGGTGTATCTAGAAGCGCTGAAATCTCGGCGTGCCGGTGTTGCTCCTGACGCCTAATATATTCTGCAAAGCTTAATCCGCCCTTTCCTAAATTCCCAGGTTTACCCAAATAGGTTGAGAGCGGCGCCAGATTATCAAATGTAATATTTGACGCAATATAAATAGAGTCTGACAATAACAATTCTCTTAGATAGGGAATTTGCATTGCCTTCTTTTTAAAACTGTCCGTGATAAAGTCGCCCATATAGCATGTACCAATTCGGTAATCAACGGAGTAGTGGAACCAGTTTCCTGATGTCCGTAATATATTAGAAACAAATGTTTTTCCAAGACCCGACATCCCAAAAAGTAAGATCCGCTTGTTTATAGCGGACCGCCACTCTGATGCAGTTTGATATACCATCTCAGTCCCTCAATTTACGTAACAATTGGTAAACAGACAGCTTAACTTGGTCAAATCATATATTTTTGATATTTCAGTCGTATTACAGGGTTTACGTGCTAGATAAAAATGCCATTGAAGTGTCACTATTTATGAATTCACATCATCCCCATATTTTCGAAAACGGCCTAGCAAAATTTACATAACCGGTAGCTGGACAAAAATTTTTGGTCCTCTAGAAGTCTAAAAATGATCGGAAATACAAAGCCCAAGCTTTTCGTTGCAGTAATTCTTATGTTCATAACAATCGCGTCATTCACTGTAATGGCGGTGGGAGGACGATATGTAAGCGATGATTTAAGTACATTTGAGATTATGATGTATCTAAGCCTTATCGGGTTTTTGTTGATATTCGGGTTCCTACTCACAAAAAAAGGCTAAAGTTACTTCAATTTAGCGATTTTAAATTTCATTTTGTACGAAACATCTTTCACTTTGGTGCGCAAAATTTATGGTTTTATTCTACTAAGGTAATTCCCCTTGTCCAAGTCTTTGCATTAGAGTTCACTGTCCCTATTTGGATTTTGCTCCTTTCACTGTTCTTTTTGGGAGAAGCGTTTACAAAGCCACGCCTTTTAACAGCTTTTATGGGTTTTATTGGTATTCTTATAATAACGCGCCCAAACCTTGAAACTTTAAATGGAGGAACTACTGCTGCGGCATTGGCCGCACTAGGTTTTGCAGGATCAATAATAATTGGCAAAGGGCTAACTCATAACCACAACACGCTGTCCATACTTTTTATAATGATGACAATGCAGTTGGTCTTTGGTATCATAATTTCTGGGTGGGATTTCGAAATTGCCCCATTTACAGCTAAAAATTTTTTTTGGGTGTTCGCGATTGGGATAACGGGCTTACTAGCACATCTTTCCCTGACAAAGGCATAATCTTTAGCCCCTGCGACCGTAATTTCACCTGTCGATTTTCTTAGACTCCCTGTTATCGCAATCGTGGGCTACTTGCTCTTTGATGAAGCAATTGATCAATTCTTGATTTTTGGCGTTATCCTTATTTATGCAGGTATTTACATTACTATTTTTGGTGAAAGGTTGGCAGAAGGTAAAGCATTTAAATAAAACTTTAATAAATACCGAACCAGGTAATAACTATATGTGTAAATGAATAAATATTTACGTTTCGATAAATTTTCGGTGGAAAATAACCTGAGATACCTGAAAAAACAGGTAACCTTATAAATATTCTGTTGTGTTCTGTCATTCTCCAACCATGCATCAGTTTAGTTGCCTTCACTAACACTTGGTTAGTCGATAACCTGGAAGACAATTAAATTGGCAATTTAAACGGCCCAAACAAAAAGTATATCAGACGGACCGCATTGAGCCTCTAGTTAATTGCTTGCATCGTGCAACAAATAGTGTAGAAACCGAACGTCTTTCCGCAAAAGGTTTTAATGCGCGGACTCTCGTGAGTAGGAGCGGAAGATTAACGTCTACTCGTTGAAACGTGCCAGAAGTGAAATGGAGAAAACATGCGTTTATATGAGCATGTATTTATTTCGCGTCAGGATCTCACTGGCGCACAAGCAGAAGCGCTTTTAGAGCACTTCGGCCAAGTCCTTGAGGATAACGGCGGCAAAGTTCTTGAAAATGAATATTGGGGTCTCAAAACAATGGCCTACAAAATTAACAAGAACCGGAAAGGGCATTATACCTTCATGAAAACTAACGCTCCCGCAGATGCAGTGCAGGAGATGGAGCGTCTTATGCGCCTGCATGAAGACGTAATGCGTGTGATGACAATTAAAGTAGATAGTCATCAGGAAGGTCAATCGGTCCAAATGCAAAAACGTGATGATCGTGAACGCGGCGAACGCCGCGAAAGACGCGACTAAATTGTCAGATAGGAAATTTTACCATGGGTGCAAAACCATTTTTTCGTCGCCGCAAAGTCTGTCCGTTCTCTGGAGAAAGTGCGCCTTCGATCGATTACAAAGATACTAAACTTTTGCAGCGTTATATTTCAGAGCGCGGAAAGATTGTACCATCTCGCATAACAGCCGTTTCCGCCAAAAAGCAGCGTGAGCTGGCGCGTGCTATCAAGAGGGCGCGCTTTTTAGCCCTGTTACCATACGCTGTGAAATGAGGAGCAAAAAATGCAAGTTATCCTAATGGAACGGGTGGCCAAACTCGGTCAAATGGGCGATATAGTAGACGTAAAACCAGGCTTTGCTCGTAACTACCTTTTGCCTCAGGGCAAAGCACTCACTGCCTCAAATAAAAATATCGACAGCTTTAAAGCACAAAAAGCGCAGCTTGAAACACGAAACCTCGAGACGAAGAAAGAGGCGGAAGATATAGGGGCCCGCTTGGATGGTCAGACTTTCATTGTGATTCGCTCTGCCTCCGATGCCGGTGCCCTTTACGGATCGGTTACCCCAAGAGATGCAGCAGACGTAGCATCCGATAGCGGCTTTAGCATCGATCGCAAACAGGTTGCTTTGATCAAACCCATAAAAGAACTGGGGCTTCATGAAATGGAAGTGAGAATGCATCCTGAGGTTAGCGCTAAAATTGTTCTGAATGTGGCCCGTTCTGAAGAAGAGGCCAAACTTCAAGCCACCGGTAAGTCAATTCAAGAACTTGCTGCAGAAGAAGAGGCAGCTGCAGAGTTCGAGATTGCGGAGTTATTCGATGATATGGGTGCCGCAGCAGCAGAAGATTTGATGGAAGATTCTGAACGTAATGATGATAATTCAGCAGCCGAGATCGCGGAAACTGAGGAAAACTGAAATCTAGTAAATAGAGTTGCGAAAGCTAACCCTTAAATTGGTCGGCTTTCCTCCTCTATACCATAATTTTCTCAATTATTTCAAATTTATTACCCTAAGCGTAATAAGAGAAAAGTAATCTACACTAAAACTTATCTATTTTAAAAATTTTGCATGTTGACGTTATATAAAGGCGTCAATAATATCTTTAATAGTATTAAAAGAATTCAAGTTGCAAATGGTGCCGGCGAGCAAAATAGGAAATGCGCGGATGGGCTTGTAAGGGACACTTACGCCTAACCATGCGCCCTCGAAAAATCGAGGGTTTTTTTATGCCGATGAGAATGCGATAAAGCGCGTTTTAATTTGCGTGCTATACATATGGAGCATAGATATGTCTGGCCAGATGACCGGAGCAAAAATGGTAATTCAAGCCCTGCGGGAACAGGGCGTTGACACGATCTTTGGATATCCTGGTGGTGCCGTACTACCAATCTATGATGCAGTCTTTGAGCAAAGTGATATTCGTCATTACCTTGTGCGGCACGAACAAGGAGCGGTTCACGCTGCAGAAGGCTACGCGCGTTCCACCGGCAAACCAGGGGTTGTTCTGGTTACATCAGGCCCCGGCGCTACTAACGCTGTCACCGGAATGACGGATGCGCTTATGGATTCAATTCCAATTGTTGTTCTAACAGGTCAGGTTCCAACTTTTATGATCGGTTCAGATGCCTTTCAAGAGGCAGATACTGTTGGCATCACTCGTCCATGTACCAAGCACAACTGGTTAGTTAAAGACACTGCTGAGCTGTCCGGAATCATTCACGAAGCCTTTCATGTAGCAACAGCAGGTCGTCCGGGCCCAGTATTGGTTGATATTCCGAAAGATGTTCAATTTGCATCCGCTGAATATAGTCCAAAAACTAAGGCTATTGTAAAACGTTATTCACCTCGCCTTAAAGGTGATATCGATCAGATAACAGAGTTGGTTAAGGCAATAGAAGAGGCAGAGCGTCCAATTTTATATACGGGCGGTGGCGTAATCAATGCAGGCCTTTCTGCAAGTAAACTTTTACGAGAACTTGTAGACACCTCTGGCTTTCCAATAACATCAACTTTAATGGGGCTTGGCTGCTATCCAGCATCAGGACAACATTGGCTTGGTATGTTGGGAATGCACGGGCTTTATGAAGCCAATATGGCTATGCATGGCTGTGATCTAATGATAAATATCGGCGCGCGTTTTGACGACAGGATTACGGGTCGGATAGATGCTTTCAGCCCTCATTCAAAGAAAGCCCATATTGATATTGATCCATCCTCCATCAATAAGGTTATACGGACGGATATCTCCATAATTGGGGATGTCTCTCATGTACTAGAAGACTTACTGAGGGTCTGGAAGGCTAGAGGACGTAAAACGAATGTTGGTGGTCTAAAAAAGTGGTGGGCAAAAATTAGTGAATGGAAAAAGGTCAAATGCCTAGACTTTAAGCAATCTGGAAAGTCGATTAAGCCACAGTACGCCATTTCTAGACTGGAACAACTTACTAAACATCGCAAAGATAGGTTTATTTGCACTGAAGTGGGTCAGCACCAGATGTGGGCAGCTCAGTATCTTGACTTTGAAAATCCAAATCAATGGATGACATCGGGTGGTCTCGGCACCATGGGATATGGATTTCCAGCCTCAATCGGAGTCCAAGTTGCTCACCCTGATGCCTTGGTCATTAACGTTGCCGGCGAGGCTAGCTGGTTGATGAATATGCAGGAAATGGGTACTGCAGTTCAGTATCGTTTGCCTGTTAAACAATTTATTCTTAATAATGAACGGCTTGGTATGGTGCGCCAATGGCAAGAACTTCTTCATGGCGAACGGTATTCTCATAGTTGGTCAGAGGCCTTGCCCGACTTTGTAAAACTAGCCGAAGCCTTTGGAGCAAAAGGCATAATATGCACGGATAGTAATGACTTGGACGATGCTATAATGGAAATGCTGGATTATGACGGTCCGGTTATTTTCGATTGTATAGTTGAAAAGCATGAAAACTGCTTCCCAATGATCCCGTCAGGTGAACCTCACAACAAAATGTTGCTTGGTCAATCTAGTACAAAGGATACGATTGGTGATAGTGGCGCTGTCCTGGTTTGAATGCGTTCGTTTACGGCTAACAGAAAGAATTGGAACTACGGTCATGTCAGCCCTGAAAATAAAAAAAGGTTCATCCAAGCATTCTGCCTATAATCTAAGACCAAATTATGACACTCTTATTGAATCTCATACACTTGCGATTTTAGTAGACAACGAAGCAGGAGTCTTAGCACGAGTAATCGGTCTATTTTCTGGACGCGGCTACAATATAGACAGCCTCACAGTAGCGGAAGTGGATCATGAGGGAAGACTTAGCCGCATAACAATTGTTACCAGCGGAACGCCACAAGTTATTGAACAGATCAAAGCGCAACTGGGTCGCATAGTACCAGTTCATGAAGTTCATGATTTAACTGTTGAAGGTGCATTTGTTGAGCGGGAACTTGCACTTTTGAAGGTAAGTGGTCAGGGTGAAAAGCGCGTAGAGGCATTACGCTTAGCCGATATCTTTCGGGCCAATGTGGTTGATAGCACTCTTGAAAGTTTTGTGTTTCAGCTAATCGGCACTCCAGACAAAATCGATGCCTTTGCCGATCTCATGCAACCCTTAGGTTTGAGAGAAATTGTACGCACAGGCGTGGCTGCTATTTCAAGAGGCGCTTAGTTTGCGGTTATTTTCCTTGCAACCAGAAGAGATGTCGTGTCATCCCTTTGATATATTTTAGTGGGTTTTGTGAGTTGAACAAGTTTTAGTATGAAGCTGAAATTATGAAGCTTTGTGAAGTAGTTAACGCGTACGTTTTCCCCCAATCATCTCTCGTGGTCGAAACTTTTATTCCTCTTAACAGTGGTTTAACGAACACATTAGGACGCCCAGCCTAAAATTCAATTCGCAAAAACTTCATAAATTTGACTTGTTTGACTGTAATCATGAACGCAAC
>MDTB01185967.1_pt1 | contig 18974 bp, 17 predicted proteins | sample 811161 | NCBI WGS metagenome assembly MDTB01 (sample SAMN05326650, study PRJNA326480) | marine metagenome | isolation source: seawater | place: Mediterranean Sea | collected 2009
AGCCTGGCAAGCTACCAAATGAGACTTATATTAAAAACTTTGATCTTGAATACGGCAGCACATCAATTGAGATCCAAAAGAATACCAAAATTACTAAAGACCAAAGAGTTGTAATTATTGATGATTTAGTTGCAACTGGAGGTACTGCAATAGCATGTGCAGAACTGTTAACAGAGAATTTTAATGTTAAAAAATCAGATATTTTAATTTTATGTATTATTGATCTTCCTGAATTGGGCGGAAGTAAGTTAATTATTGATCAAGGATATAACATTGAGACTTTAGTTTCTTATTAATCTAAAAAAATAAATTTCAAAACAAAAATCAAAAATAAAAACCAAGCACCCATGCTAATATCTGTTCTTTTTCCTGCAGCAAGTTTCAGAACAACATAAGCAATAAAACCTATAGCAATTCCATTTGCAATTGAAAAGGTTAGGGGAATCATTATTATCATAATAAGTGCTGGTAATAGCTCAGTATTATCAGACCAATCAAGCCTCTCCATTCCACCAAGCATCAGTATTGCAACATAAACTAAAGCACCAGCAGTAGCATAACTTGGTACCATAGATGCAATTGGCGAAAAGAAAATAGCAATTAAAAAAAACATTCCTATTATTACTGCAGTTAAACCAGTTCTTCCTCCTGCCTCAACACCAGCTGAACTCTCAACATAGCTTGTCACTGGAGAGCAACCAAGGAATGATCCAGCAACGCTAGCAGCACTGTCAGCTTTCAATGCCTTATCAAGATTTACAATCTTTCCAGAATCTCCTATTAAATTTGCTCTAGATGCAACGCCCAATAAAGTACCAGCTGTATCAAAAAGATTTACAAATAGAAAAGATATAATTACGCTAATCATAGCAACGTCAATTGCACCTAAAATATCTAATTTAAGTAGGATTGGTTTTAAATCAGGTGGTGAAGAAATAATTCCATTGAATTGAATTAAGCCAAGCAACAAACCTGAGACAGTTACTGCCAGAACTCCAATTATTATTGCTCCAATAACCCTTCTAACAGCTAACACTAAGATTAAAAGGAATCCCAAGGCACCTAAAAGGGTTTCAATATTTTTAAAATTGCCCAAGCTTAAAAACGTTGCTTCATTTTGTACAATAATTCCTCCAGTTTTTAAACCAATAAATCCAACAAACAATCCAACTCCAGCACCCATAGCAATTCTGAGATTCATTGGAATACTATTTAACATCCACTGCCTTAGGGGGGTTACACTAATTATTACAAATAAAATACCTGCTAAAAAAACAGCACCTAGTGCGACTTCCCAGCTGTATCCCATTTCACCAACAACTGTGTATGTAAAAAAAGCATTCAGACCCATGCCAGGAGCAAGTCCGACTGGCCAATTAGAATAAAAACCCATAGCGAAACATGCAATAGCTGCTGCTATACATGTTCCAACAAAACTAGCCCCAAGATCCATTCCACTGGCAGCCATCATCTGCGGATTCACAAAAATAATATAAGCCATTGTTATAAAAGTAGTAAAACCAGCTATAAATTCTTGCTTAATCGAAGTGTTATTTAGTTCAAGCTGAAAGGTTTTTTCTAGGAAATTTTTCATGTTTTTATTGAATAATAATTTACTTAATTATTCTACAATCTATAATGCACAATTACTTTAATTGCTTGTATTTTTATCATGTTAATATGGCATGTAAATTGCTTGCAACTATATATAATAAACTTAACTATGTGCTGCAGTAAATATTTTATACATAAGCACAAGGGGATAAATAAATAATGAAATTTCCAAAAATAAATACTTTAATGTATTTTTCAGCAGTCTTTATGCTCACTTTTGATGCATATGCACAAAATAGTGCAATTGAAGAGGTTATTGTCTCAGCTGAAAAAAGAAACGAAAGCCTTCAAGATGTCTCAATATCTGTCACAGCATTAACTGAGGATGTACTTGAAACAAAAAATATTACTGATTTTGTAGGATTGAGCGCAATTGCTCCTGGTGTAACAGTAGCAAAAAATGAAGGTTACAAGACAATTATCTCTATAAGAGGTGTTGGTGATGAAACGAACCAAAACGCTATAGCTGCTCCCTCAGTGGCGCTTCATATGGATGGTATTTTTGTTGCTTCTAAGTTTTCTTTAAGAACTGATTTTATCGATTTAGAAAGAATTGAAGTCTTGCGAGGCCCTCAAGGTACATTGTTTGGGCAAAATTCAACTGGCGGTACCATAAATATTATCAGTCAAAAACCATCTTTCGATGAAACTAAAGGAAAAACCGATTTAGCTATAGGGAATTATGGATTAACTAAGTTTAGAGGAGCAGTAAATGTACCACTGTCTGATAAAGTTGCTACAAGATTATCAGTTGTTGCAACAGATAGAGATGGGTTTACTAAAAACATTTTAAATGGACAAGATCTTGATGATGCGAATCATACTAGCTTTAGATCAGATTGGTTCTTTGATATTTCTGATACAACATCTTTGAGAGTATTTGGACAATTTTTTGATGCAAATAATAATGGTGCTGCTATGAAAGGTCTGGATGATCTAACACCTAATCCAAGAAAGTTGGCTCAAGATTCTGCTTCTGACTATCAATTATCTTCTGAGATTATTGCAGCTATATTAAATGTAGAGCTTGGTTTTGCGGATTTGAAAATTCTTACTAGTTCACAAGAAGACGATATATATGTAAGTCGTGATAATGATAGGCATAATTTTGGAGATATCCATGCTTCAGGTCCTCTTGAAGGAATACCATATATTGCTGCTGAATATAGACCAGAAACATCAGTTGTAGAAACAACAACATTTGAAATTAACTTAATCTCAAATGAGCCAATCCATGACAAGATAGATTGGATAGTGGGAGCTTTATATTTTGATCATAAAATTGCTAATGCTATATATGAGGTAAAAGACGTTAATAACATAAAACTTATTGACCAAATGGATGGTGCTTTTACTCCATATGTTCATGCTCCAATTTGTGCCACTAATCCATTTGAAGGAATATGCTTTGCTGCTTATGACGCTGAACTAGGTTTTGTGTCTGAAGCATACCCAAGTCGAGAGTCATTATCTGTTTATGGGCAAGCTACATATAATGCTCAAGATAATATGAGATATATTTTTGGTATGAGATATACCGAAGACTCTTTCTCAAGTGATGTTACAAACTTCTTTGGACTTCAAACCTACTTAATTGAAGATGAGGTTGATGAGAAAACTGGTAAGTTTGCCATTGAATATGATGTTGATGGCGATACTATGGTTTATGCATCATACACAAAAGGCTTTAAACCAGGTGGAAGTAATTTAACATTTGGATGGCCTGAAGATGATGAGCAGAATTTTGGAGCACAACCAGCACCACAACTTATCTATCCTCTATTTAAAAGTGAGATTATTGATGCTTTTGAATTTGGTCTTAAAACTGATTTAATGGAAGGTAGAATGAGGGCGAATGTTTCCGCCTTTATGTATGATTATGAAAATTTACAATTCCAATCCACAGATCCAGATGTTTACAGAGGTGGTGTAGCAAATATACCAGAATCAGAAATGAGTGGTATTGAATTAGAATTAATCGGTATTTTATCTGATTCTTTATCTATGGATTTAAGAATTTCTACTTTAGATACAGAAATAACTTCAGACTATGAAGCGCTAGATAATATTAAATCAGAGCTTTATTTCTTTGGTGAAGAGCCTCAAAGATATGCCCTAAGAGAAAATATTAAAGGCAATCAATTGGCCAAAAGTCCAGAATTTACAGCTAATTTTGGTCTTCAATATAATGGAGAATTAAAATCAGGAGTTCCATTAAGAGCTACCGCTGAAGTTGTTCATAGAGGTGATTTCCAGCAAAGAGTATTTAATAGTCCTTTTGTTGATCAAGTGGACTCTTACACTATTGTTAACCTTACAACTAGTTTAGAAATCACTGATAGTGCTGGTATTGATTTTATGATCTTAAATGCATCAGATAAGGATGGTGTAAACTCAGCAATGACTGATGTCTTTGGTGTTGCTGGAACTGGTATTGAGTTGATACCACCTAGACAATTTATCTTAAGAGTAAGAAAAAGCTATTAATTCAAAAGATTTATACGAGTATATGTTGTTATAACTCACTTACTCGTATAGCATTTGCAGATGAAAAAGACATTTATTCAAGCCGATCAGCTACTTGAGGACTCATTCAAGCTTGCTTGGAATGTTTATGAGAGTGGGTTTCGTCCAAATTATATTGTTGGTGTATGGAGGGGAGGGGCTCCAATTGGTATAGCTGTTCAAGAATTTTTAGAAGTATTAGGTGTATCTTCAGACCATATAGCCATAAGAACCTCTCATTATTCTGGTATAGATCAACATAATGCAAATGTTAAAGTTTATGGACTAAATTATGTAATTAGGCAGCTTGAATCTGAGGACTCTTTATTGGTTGTTGATGATGTTCACGACACTGGACTATCCATACAGCAAATAATTAATGATTTAAAAAATGCGTGTAAAAAAAATACTCCTGAGATTAAAGTTGCAACTCCATACTTTAAACCCACAAAAAACAAAACTGAAAGAAAGCCAGATTTTTATCTTTATGAAACTAGTGACTGGTTAGTTTTTCCTCATGAATTATCTGGACTATCAATTAATGAGATAAAAGATAATAAGCCTGGCCTTAAAAAAATTATTAAGGAATTAGAGGTAATTTTAAAAGAACAGTGACTTAAATAAAAATTTATAACTAAGATTTTTTTGCAATAACAACAACTTGCTTGCCAAAATTACCCAATGGAATTGATGAACCTATAATAATGTATGCATCATCAAATCCACTATCTTTTAGATTATTAAGAATTTCCCATCCAAAATTTTGAAAACATAGAATACCCTCATTATTAATTGGATCGCCATGATATTCTGGTTCAAGGATATGATGGATTGTTCCATCATTATTTGCTTTAGCTCTGATCTTATTTTTTTCGGAGTTTAATTGAAAAGGTACAGAAAATAAAAGATATCCATTATTGTTTAGTGTCCGGTAACACTCTTTAAACGCTTCTTCAAATTTAGGAATATGCTCAAATACATCAAAGCTTAGAATTAAATCAAGGGAGTTTGTTTCAAAAGAAAGATTTGTAGCATCTTCATTTCTAATACCCTTATCATTACACGACCCTAATGGAAGTGTGTCACCAAAATATTCACTTCCAATTAGGTTTACATACTTTTTTTTAAGATACTTATAGAGCGGAGTTTTTTGCTCCATAAGATAGATTTTACTATTTGAACCCACATTGCCATATAGATCTATAATCATTGTAGAATATCTTGCTCTATTATTAAGACCGGTTTCTGGGCATCTTATAGTTTCTCTCCAATTTATTGGTTTTTTTTTGTCAGGTGGGTATTTGCATTCAAAAAAAAGCTCTTTTTGAGCTGACCAAGAATAACCCTTTACCTTAAAATTTTTAAATTTGGGGTTATGATTTTTTTTTAATACATTCTTCTGAATATGCTCCAATTCAAGATCAATATTATCTTTTTCATTTAACATATATTCTTTAAATTCATATATTGAGTTGAGCTTATTTAATTTTATAGTTACTTCCATTCTTTAATTTTAGTCTTTATTAAAATACCTTCTGGTCTTCCTTTTTCTGCAATCTCCATTAATTTAAGTGAAATATCTATGTTATTTTTATTACGATTATATAAATTTAAGGCAAGATCACGTATGAAATCAATTTCACTATTTTCTAATTCATTACTATTAGTTACTTGATTTTCTTTGCTAAGAGAAAATACCAATTTAATTAAGTCATCAATAATCTTTTCTACATCACTTAATGAAATTAACTCTTTTTCTAATTTTATATTTTTTTTGGGGTCTGCCTTAAATTGATTGGCTTTATTAAAATATTTTTTAAAAAAATCTTCATTACTATTATCAAACTTTTTTTGTAAACTATAGTATTTAGTTGATTGAATTTTGCCTTTATCAAGTGATTTAAGCTTAGAAAGCAATTTTTTTGCTTTTATATTTTCATTGTTTCTTCCCAAACCATTTTTAGGCCACATAGGAATAAATTTATTAATTTGTTTATATGCAACACCCCTGAGAGAGCTAAGAGACTCGTTTGCAGAAAAATTACTATAATCAAAATCATCTAATTGAATAGAATTTTTTATGTTGCCAATGAAATCCTTTCTGATATCCTGGTCAATAAATTTGTTTCTGTCATAAATCTTAAAATTACAATTATCTTTACCAAATACATTACTCCATAAGTTTGCTATTTTTAGATAGTTATAATAATGCGTATTTTCATTAATTTGATCTATAAAATAATTTAAAGAGGAAGAATTATTTTCTTTCAAAGATGTGCTGTAAAGTGAAACTGCAACATCATACTGATTTCTGAAATAACATATTACCTCGATCGATGAAAAATTACTCTTTAAAAATTTATATAAAGCAGATATTTCTTCATGATTTTTTAATCTAGAATGCAAGTGTTCGCTTGAGATAATAAAGTATTTATGTTTTTTCGATGCATTTTTTATTTCTGTGGAAAGTTTTTTTAAAAAATCTTTAAAAAATTTATTTTTTTCATTTTTTGTTTTAATTTTTTGTGTTTTTGCCCAGTCATCTAATTCACTTGAAAAATATGCAGCTATCAAGCGATTATTAGGCATTCCAATTTTTTTTGATAAAAAAATACCATTGGCACTTAATACATTTTTGTTTAAATATAACCACTCTTGAAGAATAGTTGTGCCAGTTTTTTCTGTCCCTATATGCAATACGCACTTCATAGATTTAGATCAATAAAATCTTTTTGCATTTTTGTTAAAAATGCATCGTATGAAAATCTATTACTAAGATCTTGAACCACCAAATCCCAATATTCAATCTTATCAGCTCTCAAATAGGTCTTATAAACATTTAATGCAAACTCTTCTGGATCAAGGGAGCTATTAACAAGAACTTCTGGAAAATTATTATTAAATCCTTCACATGCATATGCTGATCCTACTATTGGAGTTCTGTATATTAATGAGCTTAAGGTCTTGCCTTTAAGGCCGGCTCCAAATGGTATTGGTGCTATACTTATTTTAGCTTTGGCAAAAGCATCTGCTTCATTTTCGATAAATCCTACATATTTTAAGTTACGATTTTCAAGATTTTTAATATAACTAGTTGGCTGTGATCCGTATAATTTTATTCCAGGAAATTCAAGATTATTTTTTTCAAATACGTGTATTAATTCTGGCAAAATTTTATTTTCAAGCAACCTTACTGCTTCAATATTTGGACTATGCCTATAGCCTCCTATAAAAATTATATCCCTAGGATTTTTTATTTTTTTATATTCATTTAATTTTTCAAATTCAGACCTTATTAATGGCCATTCAAGAATTTTTTCAGGTGAAATGCCATGATTATTTATCAAATAGTTTTTTTCTTTTGGAGATAGCACAATTGATTTAGTACATTTATTGATTGCCTGAATTTCCTTTATCTTTGTAATATTAGATTTTTTTTGTAATTCAAGGCTTTTTGTTCTTTCATACTCAGCCTCCATTCTTACATGGTGTAGGTCTACGGTATAAAAAATAGTTTTGATATTCGGTGTATATTTATCAATTACATTACTTACCTCTTCATAACTATTTACCCTAGATATCATAACTAAACTAAATAAGGAGCAATATTTTTTATAAAACTCTACAAAACTTAAATTATCTTTGCCGAACACGCAATGGACACCTTTTTCATAATATCCATAGGATTCTGGTGTTTCGCCTCTATTACTAAGAGCAAAAATATGAGGTCTATAATTTTGATTTAATAGGGCTCTTAGTATGTTATCCATATCTTTAGAACCTGAATCCTGTTTGGGTGTAGGGATACATTGATCAATGATTAGAACATTTCCTTTAATATATTTATCACGGTCCCACCAAATATTAGCAAAGCTTTCTCCATAATCCTTTAGATCCTTAGAATGCTTATCTATGAATTTTTTTCTATTAATTGGTAAAAATTTCTTAAAGCCCTTGCTTTCATCTTTTCCATTTGTTGCGCCTTCATGATGAATCACTAATGAGAGTGGATTTACAACAACTCTTTTTTTCAATTTATGTCTAACATCAAGACAGAGTGAAGTATCTTCATAATATGCAGGTGTGAATCTTTTATCAAAACCACCAAGAGAGTCAAAGTCTTTTTTTAATATCGCAAGAGCTGCCCCAGACACATAATCAACATCTTTGAAGTATTTATACCAACTATCATCTGCTGGTTCATTTTTACCAATATTTGCAGCATCACCATTTGAAAAAACAATACCTCCAGCCTCTTGAAGAGAGCCATCCTCATACAATAATTTAGTTCCTGCAATTCCTACATTCTTTGCAAGTTTAAAAGAATTAGTAAGGTTGTCCGCCCAACTATCAGTGACTATGGTATCTGAATTTAAAAAACATAAGTATTTTCCTCTTGCCAACTTAGCACCATTATTGCAAGAGTTTGTAAATCCAAGATTTGAAGGATTTGTATGTATTAAAATACCTCCCCCAGTGTCTACATTAAGTTTTTTACTAACTCTTTTAGGACCATAATCGTCAACAACAATTACTTCGTATTTAATTTTTGTTTTAGCAATGCTTATTGAGTATAAGCATCTATAAAGATAATCAAGTTTTCCGTATACTGGTATTATAATTGATAAATAAGGCGCATCTTCTTTATTAATTAAAATATCTTTTTGATGCACTTTTAAATTAACAATATCAAAAAAATTTTTTAAAGCAGGATTTGGAAGCTCTCTGTATAGCGATTTTTTCTTGAGATTATTTAATTTTGATTTAAATTTTTCTTTGTTTAATTTTATCTTGTTATATACTTTTCTAGTAATAGTAAGTATCGGGGACAGAGTCCTGAACATTATCGAGTTCGTCCTTAAGAAATATGGCAGATTTCTTAAAACTTCTAATTGCTGATCAATCTTATCTAGTTTTTGAAGATGCAAATATTCATAGTTAGGATTACTATTGCCACTGAGTGAAGTGCCTGAAAATATTTCTATAAATGATAAAAAATCTTCAACACATAAAAGTTTATTTGAAAACTCAGATAAAAGGCTTTTTTGTGTTAGTGAACAATCTTGAATTAGTTCTTGTAAATCTAAAATATTATCATTGTTAAAAATAAAGTTATTTAGTGTGTCGTATTTGAAATAATTATCTTCAAAAAATACAACAAAAAAGAAATTTATTTTTATTGAAGTTAATTGAGTTGCAAATTCTTTATACTCAGACTGAAATGAGTATTCGCCATTGATACCTCTATTAAAAAATATTGGTATTAAGACATCTGATCCTTCTTTTAAGTTAGCAATTTCTTCATAGGTCAAATCCAACGATTCTAGTTCAATACTATTCTTGAGGAGCATGCTAAATGATTCAATTAAATCTTTAGATAAATTTTCACATGAAATAATATATTTCTTAATCATAAAAATTTTCCATTTTTATCTTTTTCACTAATTTTTAAATCATAACCCTTATCTAATTTTAAACCAATTTTTGGATCATCCCATCTTATGCATTCTTCTGAATTTTGATTATAAAACTCTGAAGTTTTATATGAAAAATATACAAGCTTTGAAGTGGCTAAAAAAGCATGACCGAAGCCCTCAGGAATCCAAACTTGGAAACCATTTTTATCAGATAATTCAAATTTTTCCCATTGAAGGTATGTTAAAGAATTTTCTCTAAGATCAACTACATAATCAGTTACGCTGCCAAAGTATGCTGAAACAAGTTTTGCCTGCTCAAAAGGTTTTTTTTGGTAATGTATTCCTCTAAAAACGCCTTGATGTGAGCATGAAAAATTATCTTGTAAAAAGCTTACTTTTCTACCTATAGCTTCATCAAATTTTTTCTTATTGTATGATTCGAAAAAAAATCCTCTATCATCCTCGAACCTTTTTGGTTTAATTATTAGAACGCCATCAAGCTTGGTTTCAAAAATTTCCACAATTAAATATCTCTTAAGTAATTATTATAAGAGTTATTTTCTTTTAATTGCGATAGTAGAAAATCTTTTGAGATCCAGTTTTGATGTAGGGCAATTTCTTCTGGACAACATATTTTTGAACCTTGTCTTTTTTCAATTGTGTATATTAAATTAGATGCATCTAGGAGCGATTCAGGAGTGCCTGTATCAAGCCATGAATAACCCTTAGAAAGCTTGATTGTATTTAGATTCCCATTTTTTAAATACATATTATTTATGTCAGTTATTTCAAGTTCACCTCTTTCTGAGGGTGAAAGTTTTTCTGCAAAATAAGGGGCATTTTGATCATAAAAATATAAACCTGTAACGGCATAATTTGATAATGGGTTTAATGGCTTCTCAATTATTGATATGATATTTTCATTTTCGTCAGTCTCTACAACGCCAAATCTTTTAGGATCTGCAACATGATATGAAAAAATAGTCGCGTTTTTTGTATCCTTTGATGCTTTTAATAGGAGTTTTGATAAGTTTGCCCCATGAAAAATATTATCACCCAATATCAAACATGAAGGATGATCATCAATAAAATCTTTACCGATTATTAAGGCTTCTGCAATTCCGTTAGGCTGATATTGAATCTCATAAGATATATTTATACCAAAATTAGAACCATCTTTTAATAGTTTTTTAAAGTCATCAATATCGTCTGGAGTTGAAATAATTAAAATATCTTTTATACCTGCCAGCATTAAGGTGCTTAGTGGATAGTAAATCATAGGTTTGTCATATACGGGTATAATTTGCTTGGAAATACTAATTGTAGAAGGATAAAGCCTAGTACCTGAACCCCCAGCTAATATTATTCCTTTTCTGGATTTCATAATAACTCCTTAAAAGTATCATTGAAGTGAATTTCCCATGATTGTGGGTTTATTTTAAACATATTTATAATTTTTTCATTACTTAAGCATGTATATTTTGGTCTTTTTGCTTTTGCAGGAAACTCATGAGTTTTAACAGGAATTAAAGTAGTAGCTTTTAATGAATGCCCAACCTCATTTTCTAATTTTTTGATAATTAATTTTGCAAAAGAATACCATGATGCAGATCCATTAGGACTTAAATTGTAAACCCCATACACCTCTCTGAAATTTTTATTTTTTATGATTTTTTCAATGATTTTGGCTAAAAATTTAGTTGAGGTAGGTATCCCAATTTGATCATCTATTATTTTTAGAACTTTTCTATTTTTTGCAAGAGATATAATTTTCTTCGGGAAATTATCTCCATGTTTTCCATAAACCCAGCCAATTCTAAAAATGTAGTATTTCTTTGTATTTCTAATTATATTTTCTTCTCCTAGATGTTTTGTTTTACCGTAACTATTAATTGGTTTTTTTTTTGCATTTTCAGGTATGGGGGTTTTGCATGAACCGCTGAAGACATAATCGGTTGAGAAATGAATTAGTACAGAATTTAAAGAGTTAGAAAGTTTGGAAAGCTCGATGAGTGAGGTATTGTTTATATTATTTGCTTTATTGAATTCAGTTTCAGCATCATCAACATTAGTATACGCAGCTGCATTAATTATTATTGAAGGCTTAATATTGTTTAATGATTTTGTTAACTCATATTTGTTAGATATATCACAATCTAATTTTGTTAATGGATAAACATCATATTTTGATCTGAGATGCAAATTAAGTTCTTTTCCAAGCTGACCATTTGCGCCTAAGATTACAATTTTTTCCATTTACTTATTTATGACAGATTTTACCCAATCTTGATTGTCTAGATACCAAATAACAGTTGCTTTGATGCCTTCTTCAAATGAAATTTTAGGCGACCATTTTAAATTTTTTGATAACTTACTTGAATCTATTGCATATCTGTAGTCATGACCAGGTCTATCTTTTATATAGGTTATAAGCTCATTATATGATTTTAAATCTTTTGTATAGTTGTTTATTGGTCTTAGCTCGTCCAATATTTCACAAATTTTATTTACAATATCAATATTTGTATATTCATTATTACCTCCGATATTGTAGACTTCTCCTAGTTTTCCTTCATATAGAACCCTCAATATGCCCATACAGTGGTCTTCGACGTGCAACCAATCTCTAATATTTTTTCCATTTCCATAAATTGTTATTGGGAGCAAATTTATTGCATTAAAAATCGTCAAAGGTATAAGTTTCTCGGGAAATTGATATGGACCATAGTTATTTGAACAATTTGTCGTTAATGTTGGTAAATTATATGTGTGATGCCATGCACGAACTAGCATGTCTGATGCACCTTTAGATGCCGAATATGGACTATTTGGAAGATACTGATTGGTTTCTGTAAATGGCTTAGAGTCAATATCAAGCGAGCCATAAACTTCATCAGTACTTACATGAAGAAAAACAAAATTCTTATTATGATCATATTGAGTTAATCCAGCTTCAAGCAAATTGTAGGTTCCAATGATATTAGTTTTTAAGAATTTTTCAGGCTGTTTAATTGATCTATCTACATGGCTCTCTGCTGCAAAATGGACAATGCAATCTATTGAATTGTCACCGACAAGATCTTTAATAAAATCTTTATTGCATATATCTCCATGATTGAACTCATAGTTAGTAAAGTTTTCTTTTATTATCTTATGATTTTCATTATTTGAGGCGTATGTAAGTTTGTCTATATTATAAATTTTAATTTCGCTATTTTTTTCTAAAATTTTATGAATAAAATTTGTTCCTATGAAACCAGATCCTCCGGTGACAAGTATATTTTTAAATTTTCTTTTCATGTAGTTTTAGAATTGTGAGGCCAAGATTGTTTGAAAAATATTCTAGAACTTTTTAATTAATAAAGCTATACCCATACTTATGTTACCAAATACTGTTTGTCTATATATTCCAAGATATAAAAATTTTTTGATACGAAGAAAGGCGGAGTTTTTATTTCGAAGCTCATAAAACTCATTTAGTAGAAGCATGTTTTCATCTGAGATTTTTGAACAATTTTTTAATATCTTATAATTTGCTTCAAGCCAACTGCTCCATGTTCCTTGTAAAATATGATTTGCTCTTTTTGCAACACTTAAAAATCCAGTATTTGAACCAATTGCGTTATTCTCATGCTGTCTGTATTGAACACTGGGAGTTTTTTCATAACAAATGAAGCCATCTTTATGCGCAGATACTAGAAGATATAACAACCAATCATGACTCGGTATAAAATCTTTAGATGGATTTACTTCTAATAGAAGCTTATATGCTTGGCGATTGAAAACCATCGTATTTCCACCTGCTAACGACTGCACAAGCGCATTTTTAAATGATGGATCTTTCTTAAAGTATTTAGAATGCCCAATAAACAAACCGCCGTCATTAATTAGACTAGTTCTGGAACAATATAGAGACGGACAAGATTTTTTATTATTATCTAGTCTGATTATTGCTCGTAAAATATGATTTGGTTCCCAAATATCATCTTGGTCACAAAAAGCATAGTAGTTATATTCTTTACTGATATGTTGTGCAAGAGATATGAAGTTATTTGCAAAATGCAAATCATCTCCTCTTAACAAAAAAATATTAACACCTGTATCGTTATATTTATTTTTTTCAATAAAGTTATTTATTTTTTTTACAGTTTTATCATTAGATGAATTATCAGATATATATAAATCTATATTTTTATGATTTTGATTGATTATTGACTTAAGTTGACCATCAATAAATAACTCACCATTTTTTGTACATAATATTACAGCGATAGATTTTTTGTTGTATTCTGTATGGTTGATAGCCATAATGAATTTTAACATAAATAATAATAGATTCTTCTTCGAAAGAAATGCACAGAATGGACTTTTTTAATGAGAAGTAAATTCAAAATCTTTGAAACTGCTTTTTACGAAAGTATTTTAGTAAGCATCGCCTTGACTACAAGGGGTAGAGTTTTGTCTAAAAAAAATGGCTATTTATATTTCAATTGGGGAATTATATGGGATGTATTTAGTCCAATGCTACTAGTGATTGGTTTTGCTCTGTTGGTAAGCATTGGCTTAAGAGGGGCAGGCTTAGAGCTAGATGTTATGATATTTTTATTTTTATTTTGGTTTGGATTCACATCTATAGTCACCAAAATAATTAATCTTTCTATTAGAGAATTTCAAATAGCAAATAAATATGTAACTCCATGGATGATTATTTATGGCGTATTTATAATTAATGTTGCAAGTTTATTTATTCGTTTTATGCTATGTATATTAGCCTTAAAATTCTTAAATTTTGAAGTTGAAATCTTGCATTTAACTTCGGTATTTATATTAATAAGTTTATTTAGTTTTTTTTATAGTCTACTTATATCGGTAATTTTTCATAACAACTCTTTTATCTCAGACTTTCATAATTACTTCTTACAGGCATTGTTTTTTACATCTTCAATAATTATTCCTGTTACAAGATTGCCAGAAAATATTAGAAATATTCTTGTATATAATCCATTAGTTCATTTATTTGAATGGCTAAAAGTTGCTTATACAGGCATTTCATACAATTATATTGATATTTATTATTTTCTTAGTTTTATGTTTGCATTGGCTTTAATTTTCCCTTTATCCATTTATCTTAAAAATAACTTAATGCTAAATAATAATGCTTTTAAAAATAATGGTCATAGTCAAAATGAATAATATTTTTGTACATGACTCATCAGAAAGAAGCAAAAGAGACCCTGAGTTAATTATTGATCTAATTAAAGAGACCCATTCTAATTTTAGTAGAAATAATATTTTAGAAATCTACAATCAAAATAATTATCTTCCAAATCAGTTACGGTTAAATAGTGCTATAAAATTTCATTGCAATATGGCGGGCAAGAACCCAGAAGAATTTATAAATTTACTAGAACTTGCAAAAGAAAAAACCAAATACAAAAATATATTAATTGAAGATATGCCATATAATGTCAGGATATATATTTCATTTTTCTTATATATTTTCCTTAATAAAGTATGCATTTTTTATAACTTAAACCTTGTTGTTATTTTAGAAATGATAAAGGCAGGCAATAACATAGAAAAATTATTCAATAACATTATCAATGAGAATAATATGATTTATATACAGCCTGTAAATACGATATTAAATCATCATATTCATATTAATAAATACTTTAATAATTTCGCATACATTCAATCTAATAAGGTAAGATATTTTGATAATTCGAATGATTTTTCAAAATACTTAGAAGCAAATCAAACAAGGTAATTATATGAAAGCTTATATTTTAAATATTCCAGTTATCAAATTCTCTATTTATGCATTTCTATCTTCTTTCATTTTTATTACTTTTTTTACCTCACCAGTATATAAATCTGAATCAGTTATAGATGTAAGCTCAAATCAAGCTGAATCATTTGCATCAAGTTTTACTAGCTCCTTTCTGCCTAGTGTAAGTTCAAATGATGCATATCAAGTCATGCTTTATCTTGAATCCAATGAAGCAAGTAATCTGTTAAGAAAAGAATATAATATAGTAGATTTCTTTAAAAGAGATCATGTTAGTTTTTTTTCCAAATATAAAGAAACAAGATTTAATAATTTCCATGAATATTTTAAAAATAAATTAAGTATAAAAACAGACGGAGAATCAAGCACATTAACTATATCAACTTATGCTTTTTCTCCAGAGGATGCAAAAAGCTTTAATCTAAGTCTTGTGGATATAACTGCTAACTTTTTTAATAGAAAGACTAGACTTGCTGCCATAAATTCACGATCAGGAAAAATATGTGAACTATTTCTCACAAATAGCGGTGTTATTGATTTGGCAACTAATGATTTAAATATTAAGCCATTGATTGAGATCAATGAAGTAAATTCATTAAACGAATTACTTATCAATAAAGCTGAAAATTTTAAAGATTATTGTATAAATAAAATCAATAGCACAGATGATACAGAGGCTTTATCTGATCAAGGACCATTAAATATCCCTGCTTTTGAAATGAGATCAATTAATGTTGAAGCATCTAAAAATATAATAACAAAAATTTATGAGGACTCCATGGGTGTGATATCAGAAGCTGAATATATTGATGTGATTGTCGAGCCTGTGATCCCTGATAATGAAGAAAGCAAGATGGCTATTTTGAAAGCTCTTATTATATTTTTTGTAACATATTTGCTAATAGTTACTTTAAAAATTTCTATTAGGCTAACAGATGAATTTGATATCTAAAAATTTAAAATGAATGACTCAGTTAATTTTTTTTGAATTATTACTTGTAATATAAAAATATGATTCATTTCAGGAAAGCAAATTTTTTAATTGTGGGTTTGGCAAGAAACTGTGAGAGTACAATAAATAAAGATATCTTCTCCATTGATCAAGCATTTTCTTTATCAGGTTCTAGAAGTTGGCTCATAATAGAATCTGATAGCAATGATAATACTCTAAAAAATCTAAATACTCTCAAGCATGAATTCAATCTCAGGGTAATTTCTCTTGGGAATTTAATAAATGAATATCCAAAAAGAACTGAACGCATTGCGGTATGCAGAAATAAGTATGTGAAAGAAATACGCACCAATCAACTTTATAAGGACGTCGATTATGTTGTTGTTGTTGATCTCGATGGTGTAAATGCTAATCTCAAAAAATCTTGTGTTGAGCATTGTTGGAATTTAAATATTGCATGGGATGTATGCTTTGCAAATCAATCTTACCTTTACTATGACATATGGGCTCTTAGACATCCATTTTGGAGTCCTAACGACTGCTATGAGCAAGAGAAATTTTTAATTCAAACAGGATTGAGTGAATTCAAAGCTAAATATTTAGCTGTTTACTCTAAAATGAAAAAAATAAATATAAAAAATCAACCTATAAAAGTGCAATCTGCTTTTGGTGGCCTGGGAATCTATAAGAGAAACTTTTTCAATTTAGGAAGATACGAAGGTATAGATAAGAATGGTAATGAAGTTTGCGAACATGTCACCTTTCATATGAATAGGCCTGAAAGTCATAATCTTTATATAGTACCTAGTCTTATTAACTGCGGTATTAACGACCATAGCAGGTATGCTAAACCTATAAACTTGATATTGATTTATTTCATAACATTGTTTGTAAGCTTTAATACTTTAGCAAAAATTAGATATTTTTTTAAAAAATTAAAACTTTCAAGCTAGAGCGAATGAATAACTATTATTTATTCAAAATGAGGCTTCCAAATACTTCAAAAGTAATTAGGAAAATTTCTATTTTTTTTAACATATTTAAATACAAAATTACTAGGTTAATAAAAAAAAATGGATATATAGCACATCATGGATTACAAAGAAATGGCACTAATTATCTATTACTTATATTGAAGCGATGTAAATTTAGTGTCATTAATGATATTAATGTAAAAAGAAATGACCCTAGACATAAGCACTTTAGGTGGTATTTAGACAAAGGATTAATACCAAATGCGATTTTTAATCAATTTCATAATCAGCTGAATGTAAAAAATATTCATGAATTAAATGCTGTATGTGCATATCCAGAAGATACCAAGCATATAGTGATATATAAAAAACCTAACTCCTCTCTTGTTTCAATCTTAAATTGGGGCATGCGTGTAGGATGGTTTGATACAAAGGAAGATGCAATTAAAGAGGCTCATAATTTTATTAATGACTACAAAAATTATCTAAACTTTTGGTCTAATTTGTCTGATATGGATCCAGATTTTGTCCAACTTATGAGCTATGAAAGACTATTAGATTCAAAAAGTGAACTTAAAAAAATTATCTTTAACCTGAAGTTAAATAAGAGTATTAAAAAGTTAGATTTATCATTTGATGAAGTGCCGCAAAGTCCAAAATCGAGAATCAATCCTATTAAATTTGATGATATAGATATTTAAAATTCCTATATTAGTCTTGTCAAAATTTGACAAATTGTAAAATAGAGAAATTATTTTTAAATGACATAGACTTTAATTCGCAATTGACAAATTTTATAACAAAAAGATCTATAGTATTTAATTCTTATTATCACAATCCCATTTACATAATTCAGTGAGAACGGGTTTAAAAGATCTACCAAAATCTGTTAAAGAGTATTCAACTTTTGGAGGAATGACATCATAAACCTTTCTATTTATTAAATTATCTTTTTCCATTTCTCTTAACTGCTTAGTAAGCATTTGTTGGGTTATTGGGGTAAGTATTCTTTTTATCTCACCAAATCTAATTGGACCTTTGCTTAAAACATAAATAATTGCGATTTTCCATTTACCACCAACCAGTTTTAATGGTTTTGATATATCTAAATTTGCGCATTTCATAGTATGAATTTATATACTAGTATGAATTCATTGTCTACTAGCTTATTTCATACGATGCTTTAATATAACCTTATATTTCAATTAATTAATAGAGAAGAGAAAATGTCAGATAACGTCTCAAAAGAAATCCGTTCAATGGTTACAAATGATGGAAACATCGAGCTATCAATCAAAACTTCAGAAATACCCACTCCATCTGCTGATGAAGTAATCATTAAAGTTGAAGCAGCTCCTATAAATCCCTCTGATCTTGGACTTCTTCTGAGCTTTGCTGCTGATATTTCTTCTATCAGTACATCTGGGTCTGGTGATGGAACAATAACAACTATGAAAATACATCCTGCTCTAATGGGCGCTATGAAACCTAGGCTAGATGAGTCTATGCAAGTAGGTAATGAGGGTGCTGGCGTTATCGTAGATGCTGGAGATAATGTAAAAGATTTGATTGGCAAAACAGTGGGATTGGCAGGTGGAGCAATGTATTCTCAATACAAATGTGTTCCAGCTGCAAGCTGTTTAGTTATGGATGAAGGTACATTGCCTGCAGAGGCTGCCTCTTCATTTGTGAATCCTTTAACAGCACTTTCTTTTATAGAA
>MDTB01042005.1_pt1 | contig 18972 bp, 21 predicted proteins | sample 811161 | NCBI WGS metagenome assembly MDTB01 (sample SAMN05326650, study PRJNA326480) | marine metagenome | isolation source: seawater | place: Mediterranean Sea | collected 2009
AGATTCATCCAAAAAAATGAAAAAATTTTTAGTAGAAACATATTACACTTGCACTTTTAAAACTGTTCATAGTTTAAATGAACTTAACGAGAAAACAATGTCTGAAATAGAAAAAAGAGATGACGGAGCAGTTGAGGTCATTGAAGTAAAATTAAATAATCGTAAAACGAGGAAAATTGGTGAAACAAGCTCAGACAAGAAAAATAAGAAGGAAAAAGTAAATATTATCGAAAATCAAATTAAAAATAACGTCAATAACCTTGTAAATAACGAGAAAGAAACTAAAGAAATAATAAAAGCTAAGTCAAATAGTAGGTTTAAAATGCCAGATAGAAGAAAAGGTTACATCCAAAAGGCATCTATAGGCGAACATAAAATTTACCTACACACTGGGGAATACAATGATGGCAAAATTGGCGAAATATTTATTGATACTAATAAAGAGGGTGAGTTGGTAAAAGCATTAATGAATAACTTCGCTATAGCGATTTCTTTAGGTTTACAATATGGTGTGCCATTGGATGAGTTTGTGGATGCTTTTATAGACACCAAATTTGAGCCCTCAGGTAAAGTTGACGGTAATGATAGAATTTTAAGTGCAACTTCTATTTTAGATTACGTCTTTAGGGAGTTGGCAATATCATACCTAGGTAAGGAAGATTTAGCACACACACCTTCAATTAGTAAATCTCAAATCAAATCGGAAAATGAAGATGACGATAAGTTTCTACGTATCGTTAAAAATATAACTTCAAAAGGTTTTGTAAGAAGTAATTATGAGGAAAAATTAGTTGATTTAAGCGATATAAGGCTGAATTTAAAATCTAAAAATTAATTTTTCTTGATATCTTTTTTAATACTTAATTCTTTTAATTGTCTATCCTCTACATCTGATGGAGCTTTCATCATTAAATCTTGAGCATTTTGATTCATAGGAAATAATGTCACCTCTCTTATATTTTTTTCATTTGCTAATAACATTACTATCCTATCTATCCCAGGAGCTATCCCACCATGAGGTGGAGCTCCGTAACTTAAAGCATTTAACATACCGCTAAACTTTTCTTCAACTTGCTTTTTATCATATCCCGCGATTGAGAAAAGTTTGTACATAAGTTCAGGAATATGATTTCTTATAGCTCCCGAAGATAACTCAACTCCATTACAAACAATATCGTACTGATAAGCTTTAATTTCTAGAGGTTTATTGAAATTTATTTCACTTATATTACCCTGGGGCATTGAGAAAGGATTGTGACTAAAATTTATTTTTTTTGTTTGTTCATCAAGTTCGTACATTGGATAATCTACTATCCAACAAAACGCAAATTGCTCTTTATTTATCAAATCTAAATCTTTTGCAATTTTATCTCTTGATATTGACAAAATTTTTTCTATTTCATGATTACTTCCACAAGCCATGAAAACACTATCTCCAACTTCTGCCTCGGAAGCAGTCATTAATTCTTTTATTGAAGCTTCACTGAAAAACTTTCCTATTGGACCTTTACCCGAAATTTTTTCTGTTTTTTCTATTGTAAAATAAGCTAAACCAGAGGCGCCCTGTTCTTTTGCCCATTTATCAATACTGTCAAAAAAACTCCTTGGTTTATCTTTGGTGTTTTTAGTGACTATGCATCTTACCTTGGAACCTTTTTTTACTAAATTTTTAAAGATATCAAATTTTACATCCTCTCTTGAAAATATTGAAGTTATATCATTTATTATTAATGGATTTCTCAGATCGGGTTTATCTGTACCATATTTCAACATAGCGTCTTTATAGGCTATCCTTGGAAATTTTACATTCATAATTTTTTTTGATGAAAAGTTTTTAAATAAATTCACCATCAAAGTTTCTATTACTTTAAAAACATCTTCTTGCTCTACAAAGGACATTTCAATATCTAGTTGATAGAATTCACCTGGACTTCTATCTGCTCGTGCATCCTCATCCCTAAAACAAGGTGCAATTTGAAAATATTTATCAAATCCTGAAACCATGATTAATTGTTTAAATTGTTGTGGTGCTTGTGGTAATGCATAAAACTTACCGGGGTTAAGTCTACTTGGAACCAAGAAATCTCTAGCTCCTTCAGGGCTAGAGGATGTGAGTATTGGAGTTTGAAATTCTAGAAAACCCAATTTTGTCATCTCTGTTCTGATAAAAGATATTACTTGAGACCTTAAAATGATATTTTTATGCATCTCTTCTCTTCTTAAATCTAAAAATCTAAATTTTAACCTTATGTCTTCGGGATAATCTTGCTCTCCGAAAACAGGCATTGGTAAATCTTTAGCTGCGCCAAGTACAGAAAGTGAATCAATGCTAATCTCAATTTTGCCAGTTGTAAGTTCAAAGTTTTCGGTTCCTTTCTCTCTTTTAACTACATTACCAATAACTGTAACTACGGACTCTGGTTTTATCTTTTCTAAAAGAGAAAAATATTTATTTTTGTTTTCTATTACGCATTGGGTTAAACCAAAGTGATCTCTCAAATCGATAAATAATAAATTTCCATGATCTCTTTTTCTATGGATCCACCCAGACAAAGTGACCTTTTTGCCTTCTTCTTTTTCAGTAAGTTCAGAGCAATTATGCGTTCTATATTTATTCATTCTGTAATACTTTTTTTATTAAATTAATATTTATCGATTTACCAGTAGATAAAGATAGATTGTCAATATCTTTAGTAAATTTAGATATTTTTTCGTATGATCTTTCAATATTTTTGATGATAAATTTTAAATTTTTGTCAGTTATTTCAACTTGTTTATCAGAAAAAGTTTTTAAAATTATTACTTTTAAAAGCTCATCTGTTGGTAAATTAATTTCCATTTCTACGAAACTGTTTAATCTCGATCTAAGATCTAATAGTTCTATATTTAACTTTTTTATATTTTTTAATGAATTTATAATTATACTTTTATCAAGTTGAACAATATGATTTAGTGTAGAATACAGCAGTTTCTCATTTATATTTGCATCATAATTCTCTATAACTATACAATCATATTTTTCTATGACATCATTCACTTTCTCACTGAACTTTTTAGACTCAATACTTAATAGTTTTATTTTTTTACTGAGAATATTTGTTAAATGTGTTTTACCACAACCAGTTGGACCAAAAATATTTATTTTTTTCCCTGGCCACTGAGGCCAGCTTTCTATTAATTTATATGCTTCAAAATTATTAGAAGAAACAAAAAAATCTTTTTTAAAGTAAGTTGTCTTAAATGGGAATTTAAAAATTAATTGATTCAATTTACCTTACCTTTGCAATGATCTCATTATCATCTAACTTTAAGTCTAATCCTTTTTGTAGTAACTTCTCTTTTATTATATTTGTTTTACCAAAATATTTTACCCTTATGTATGCGTATTTATTATTAAATTCCCTTATATTAAAACTTTCAATTAAATCTATTTCATACAAAATATTTTGAAATAAATATAGATCATTTTTTTTCTCAAAATTTAATTTAATTTTCAAAAACGATGGTGTTCGAATATCAATAACATTTTGAGATTTGACAATTTCTAATATTTCTTTTTTTAAAAATAACATTATGTTTTGATAATTAAACTTTTTTACTGAGTCATCGACTACTACTAAATTTTTTACTATTAATTTTGACGAAATATTACCTTTTAAAAATATGTTTGATCTTTTTTCTTTAAAATCGATAATAATAAGTAAATTATCCTTTTCAAGATTTTCATCAAAGATATCATCTAATATCAATTCTTCTAAGTTATTTTGGTTTTTTTTAATTTTTTCTATTACTTCAAGATTTTCTAGAGGTAATGAATATTCAATATTCTTATTTTCAATTTTTTCTTTTTTATTGTTACTTAGCCAATTTTCGTAAAAAAAATTATTCTCGTAAATAAAAATTTCATTATTAAGTAAAAGCACTGGTAAAATTTTAATACTTTTCCCCCTTACATCACTATACTTAATATTGTTTAAACTATAAAAATTATACATTTTATCTCTTTTAAAAAATAAATTTATCAATACATTATTTTTAGATAACTCTGAGTTATTAGTCATTTGATAGTGAGATACTAAGTTTTTAATAGTTCGAAGGTTCGTTTTTTTTAACTTTTTATAATCTCTTTCTAACAAAATTTTACTATTTAGTTTTTCAAAACCTTTTTTAAAAGCAATATCAATTAATTCAGCTTTATTTTTGAAGGTATTTTTATTTACCTCAATATTATTAACAGTAAAAACACCCTCATTAGATAAAACATTTCCAGTTTGGAAAAAAATCATTATTATTATTGATATAAATTTAAATTTATTCATTTTTTTATAGTTATCATTATTATTCATGAAAAAAAAACTCTATAGTTATAAAAAAAGCGGCGTTGATATATCTCTCGGAAATAAATTTGTAAAACATATCAATAAAGTAACAAAAAAAAATGTCAAAAAAACGAAAAATAAGGGACCCCAAAATAACATAGGATCTTTCGGATCTTTATATAATTTAAACGCTTTAAATTTAAAAAATCCTCTTCTTATCTCTTGCACTGATGGGGTTGGTACTAAACTTGAATTATCAGATAAGTTTAACCAATTAAATACAATTGGAATAGATCTTGTCGCTATGTGTGTAAATGACTTGATAGTGCAAGGTGCTAAACCTTTATTTTTTTTAGATTATATAGCTATAGATAAAATTAAATTATCAAAATTAAAAAAGATTTTAGGAGGTATAATTAAAGGGTGCAATTTATCCAAGTGTGAATTAATTGGTGGAGAGACAGCAGAAATGCCAGGAATATATAAAAAAAATAAATTTGATTTAGCGGGTTTTAGTGTAGGAATAGTTTCAAAAGATAAACTTTTAAAAAAGGAAAATGTAAAAAAAAAACGATGCAATATTTGCAATACCTTCATCGGGGATACATTCAAACGGTTATTCTCTGGTAAGGGATATCATAAAAAAAAATAAATTGCCTAAAAGTTTAAAGAAAGAATTACTACAACCGACAAAAATATATGTTAATGAAATCTTAGAATTGTGTAAACGTAATTTAATACACTCAGCTGCTAATATTACAGGAGGTGGTATAATTGAAAATATCATAAGATCAGTTCCTTACAATCTTTCGGTAAATATAGATTTATCAAAAATTAAAATAAAAAAAATATTTTCCTGGATTAAATTAAAAAATGTTTCTGACAGAGAAATGTTAAGAACATTTAATTGTGGTGTAGGATTTTGTATTATAACAAAAAAAAATAATTTTAAAAAAATTAAAAAATATTTTAAGAAAGATTTTATGCCTTATCAAATAGGTCATATTTCAAAAAGCAAAAAAAGATTAAACTTATATAACAAATTAAAATGGTAAAGATAAATAGCTGTGTTTTTATTTCTGGAAAAGGAACAAATCTAAAAAAGCTTATCTTAAACTCAAATAATTACAATTTCCCTATAAATGTAAAGTTAATCATTTGTAATAACAAAAATGCAGAAGGTCTTATTCTTGCCAAAAAGTGGTCAATTCCATTTATAATTTTTAATAATAAAAATAATCTTTCTGAAAATAAGATATTAAATACATTAAAAGATTACAAAATTGATTTGATTTTATTAGCTGGCTATATGAGATTGTTATCTAAAAAATTTATCCGGTCATTTGGAAAAAATATTATTAATATACATCCATCCCTGCTACCTAAATTTAAGGGTTTAAATACTTTTGAAAAAGTTTTAAAAAAAAAAGAAATTAAAACTGGGTGCACAGTCCATTTTGTTAATGAAAAACTGGACAACGGTAGAATAATTTTAAAAAAATTTTTTTATATAAACAAGAAAGACAATGTTGGAACGCTCAAAAAAAAAACACAAAACCTAGAATATAATGCATTTTCTGAGGCTATTTTTAAAATTACTAAGTGAGTTATTATTTGAAAAAAAAATTAATTTCATTTTTTGCATTTTCAACTGAGTCTGAGCCGTGTACTGAATTTTTATCTATTGAAATTCCATATAGCTTCCTAATAGTACCCTCATTTGATTTTTTTGGGTCCGTCGCACCCATTAATTCCCTATTTTTTAAGACCGCATTATCCCCTTCTAAAATAATCACTTCTATAGGTCCAGAAGATAAGTAATTACAAAGTTGTTCATAGAAAGGTTTTGATTGATGGACTTTATAAAATTCTGCAGCTTCATCTTTTGAAATTTGAATTTTTTTTGTATTTAAAATTGATAAATTATTTTTTGTAAAAATTGATTTAATTTTGTCAGATAAATTCCTTTCTACAGCATCTGGTTTAATAATTGAAAGTGTTTGCTGCAAATTACTCATAATTTTCTTCTATTAACTGATTTAATAACCTCACTCCAAATCCAGTGGCACCTCCTGAATTTAATGCTCCACCGTATTTTGAAAAAGCCATGCCAGCAATATCTAAATGAGCCCATGGAGTTTTATTTAAAATAAACCTTTGTAAAAATTGAGCTGCTGTAGTTGATCCTGCTCCACCAATATAGTTTATATTTTGCATATCAGCATTTTTTGAATTCATTAATTTATCGTAATTTTTATGTAAAGGCATTCTCCAAAGTTTTTCTTCCACTTTTTCACCTGCATTTAAAATTTGATTAGATAACTTATCGTCGTTTGAAAATAGTCCGGCATATTCCGATCCCAAACTTACTATTATTGCACCTGTTAAGGTTGCTAAATCAACTATGAATTTTGGTTTAAATTTTTTTTCTGTGAAAGTTAATGCGTCAGCTAAAACCAATCTACCCTCTGCATCTGTATTTAATACTTCAATGGTTTTTCCACTATAGGATTTTACAATGTCTCCAGGTCTTTGTGCGTTACCACTCACCATATTTTCTACAAGACCCACAACTCCGACGGCATTTACTTTTGCTCTTCTTAAAGCCAAATTTTTCATCAAACCAACTACAGCAGCTGATCCCGCCATATCGTAAGTCATGTCTTCCATAAATCTTGCTGGTTTTAACGAATATCCCCCGGTATCGAAAGTAACTCCTTTTCCAACGAATGCCAAAGGTTTAGAATTATTTTTTGCTCCATTCCATTCCATAGTTACAAGATAAGATCCTCTAGTGCTTCCTTGACCAACGCCAAGCAAAGCATACATACCAAGTTTTTTCATTTGTTTTTCATCATATATTTTAACCTTAAGACCATCTTTTCTTAGAGAGATTAATCTTTTTGCGTATTCATCAGGATGCAAAATATTTCCTGGTTCGGAAACTAAATCTCTGGCATAAAAAGTTCCTTCTTCTAAGGCTTTAAATTTTAATTGACTTTTTGACGAAGGTTTATTTTTATTTCCTGTTACGTTAATAGAAATTACTCTGTTTTCTTTTTTTGATTTATATTTTTTAAATTCATAAGATTTTAGTTTTAGTCCATGAAGAAAATGAGCTAAAAAATTATCATTTTTACTAGCAATGCTATCTGAAATTACAGTGTAATCACTGTTCTTTCCATAATTAACACGTCCATAAAATTCCGCTCCTAAACTTTCTATATCAGAAATTTTTAGATTATTTTTAATAGATATTAAAACTATTTTTTTTTTTGAATTAACTTCAAAAACAAATAAATTTTTTTTAAGGTCGCTAGTTTTCAATAAGTCACTAATGTAAGTGAATTCTGAATCGGAAAGATGTTTTTTTAAATTGTTGATGTTAAATTTCTCATTAGAAAATAAGACTAGATTAGAAGTGATTTTATCACCTGTTTTTTTTAAATAGTTAATTTTAATAGACATAAATTTTAAATTAATTAAGTTTAATGCTATATACGTTCGAATATGTCATATTTCAATGGAATATTTCTTAAGTTGTACTATCATAGGTTGAGTTTTATTTAAAGTTGAATTATTTATATACAACAAATTTTAATGCTTAAAAACAAAATTTATAAATACATATCTATTGAGTTAATTAAGTCTTTTGTCCTTATTTTATTCTCTTTAACACTTATAGCCTGGACTGTTAGAGCGGTAAATTTTTTAGACTTAATTGTGGATAGCGGCTATTCCACCTCTACATACTTTATTTATTCATTACTTAATTTAACAAATATTTTAACAAAATTTATACCTCTAAGTTTTTTATTAGCTTTAGTTATAACTATAATAAGATTAGATCGACAAAATGAGTTCTTAATTTTGTGGACCTCTGGTGTTTCTAAGCTTCAAATTACTAATGTGTTCTTTAAAATATCTTTAATAATTTTGATATTTTATATTTTATGTTCTACAATTATAACTCCTACTGCACTTAATAAGTCTAGAAATGTAATAAAAAAATCAGGCGTAGATACTATTTCAAGTCTTGTTAAGCCGAATGTATTCGCTGATACATTTAAAGGGTTAACATTTTATATTGGTGAAAAAAAAGAAAATGTTGTTAAAAATATTTTTATTAAAGATGAAGGAAATACTTTAAACAATTTGCTTCCTGAAAAGAAGGCAACTAAAAATAAAACAATTATAGCTGAGAGTGGTATTATTGATAAAAATAGAATTATTTTAGAAAAAGGTATAATTCAATCTTATGAAAATAATAATTCTATAAGAATAGTACAATTTAACAAAACATTATTAAATTTTGAAAATTTGGATAATAGAGTTATTAAGGTAGCTAAAATTCAAGAAACTTCAACAAGTAAAATTTTAAGTTGTTTAAAAAATTATTATTATAAAAATTTTTCGAATAAAATTATAAAGAATTGTCCAAAAAATAATATAGCGATTGTTATTGAAACGTTTTCGCGACGCATGGTAATGCCTTTGTATATACCTTTAATTTCAATAATTGCATCTTTTTTATTAATTCATAAAAAAAATAAAAAAATAAAAATTTTAAATAGATATATTTTTTTCTCTATAGGTTTTTCACTACTAGTTATGGCAGAACTTTTAGTCAGATATTCTGGTATTTCTATAACAAATTTTTATATTTATTTGCTTACTCCTTTTATTTCGATGCCAATAATTTATTTTATTTTACTTAAAAATTTTAAAAATGAACTTACATGAACAACAAAATAAATAATTACCTTATATACAGTTATAGCAAAGTTTTAATAAACTTTATTTTTGTATTTTTTTGCTTAGGATTAATTTTAAATTTATTCGAAGAGATAGAGTTTTTTAAAAATTCTAATGAAAGTTTGTTTTTACCGTTCACATTGACACTATCTTATATTCCAAATCTTATATTTATAAATTTAATGCCTTTTATAATTTTTCTTTCAGGAATGTGGTTTTTTATCTCAATTAAACATAATAGTGAACTTTTAACTCTGAAAGTATTTGGTTACTCAAATTTTAAAATAATTTCAATCATAAGTGTTTTGTCTTTTGTCTGGGGTATATTTATTTTAATAATTATAAATCCTGTTACATCAAATATGGTCAAATATTACGAAAAAACAAAATCTAATTACTCGAAAGATACCGACCATTTAGTAACTATAAATAGAAATGGAGTATGGATAAAAGAAACTAAAAACGATGAGCTGTATATAATTAATGCAAAAAGGTTAGATGACAACAACCTTATTAATGTTTCAATTAATATTCTCTCAAAAGATAATGTTATAAAAAAAAGGATAGAGTCAGATAAAGCAGATATTTCGAAAAATACTTGGATAATTCAAAATCCGAAATTGTTCATTTTTGATAATGAAACTAATATAAAATTTGAAGAAAAAGAAAATTTAAAATTTGTATCATTTTATAATTTTAATAAACTTAACAATCTTTTTAAGAATCTAGATACTATTTCATTTTTAGAGCTTGTTAGTGAACATGAGCGGCTAATAATCAGGGGGTATGAAAAATCAACTATTTCAGAAAAAATAAATTCTTTCTTTGCCTTGCCATTTTTTTTATCGTTAATGACAGTATTATCAGCAATTTTTACGGTGAATAATAGGGTTTCGAACAATATCAATTATATGTTGATAGCAGTATTATCATGCGCATTAATTTATTATATGAAAGATTTATCAGTTGCTTTGGGTAAATCTGATAGGCTTTCAGCTGAAATGTCTGTTTGGATACCTGTGATAGTAATTACTTTAATAAATAGTATTGGGTTATTGCAAATAAATGAAAAATAAAATTTTAATATTATATAAATTTTTGGTCGTATTTTTAATAGCTAGTAACTTACATGCAGAAGAATTAAAAATAATCTCTTCCGAAGTGAAACTTGATAAAAAAAGTTCTAATATAATATTTCAGGGCAATATCAAAGCTTCAGATGAAAATCAAAATGTTCTAGAAGCTGAAAAAGCTATATACAAAAAAAATAAAGATATACTTAATAGTATTGGTCCCACGAAGATAATAACAGGTAAAAATTATATATTTGAAAGTAAAGATGTAATTTTCGATAATAAGAATAAATTTATAAAGTCTAATTATCCAACTAAAATTACTGACCCCGAAGGTAACACAATTTTTGTAAATATGTTTAATTACAACTCTATAAAAAATATTCTTTTCTCTAGAGGAAATATTGAGTTTAAGGATAAAAATAAAAATATTTATAAATTTAGCGAAATTTACATTGATGAAAAGAAAAAGAAAATCGTTGGTTCAGATGCAAAATTATTTTTGAATGATGAAAGTTTAAAAACAGATGAAAGAAATAATCCTAGATTGTTTGCTAATAGCATAACAATAAATGATGAAATTACTTCAGTGCAAAAAGGTACTTTCACTTATTGTGCGTTTAGAGAAGGTCAAAAATGTCCACCATGGGAAATTAGAGCAAAAAAAATAAAATACAATACCTCTAAAAAGACAATTTACTATGATAATGCTTTTTTAAAAATATATGATTTTCCAATTTTTTATTTTCCTAAGTTTTCTCATCCTGGTCCAACGGTAGACAGGAGATCAGGTTTTCTAATTCCAACCTTTACCAATAGTTCGAATATGGGGTCAGGAATAGATATTCCGTATTTCTGGAATATTGCAAAAGATAAGGACATAACTTTTACTCCTAGATTTCATTCAAATAATAAACCACTTTTTTTAACAGAATACAGGCAAGATTTTGCTAAATCGTCCTTTGTTTTAGACACCGGGTATACAAAAGGTTATACAAAAACAAATAATATAAGATCTCCAGGATCAAGAACACATATATTCTCAAGATTATACAAGACTTTTACTGATGAAGATGACAAGGCAAGTGATATCGAAATTAATTTACAACATGTTTCTAATAGGACTTATCCAACAGTCAATAAATTACAAACTTCATTAGTAGATTATTTAGACAATACTCTTAAAAACACAATTGATTACAGCTTGCAGAAAAATGACATATTCTTTAATACAAAAGTATCAGCTTTTGAAAATCTATCAAAAACTGGGAACGATAAATACGAATTTATTTATCCAGAAGCGTCTTTAGAAAAAAACGTTTTGATAAGTGAAAATTTGGGTATCGTTGACTTCAAATCTCAAATAATAGTAAGAAATTATGACGTTGATAAGCAAACAGATGTACTTTCAAATGAATTAAATTGGATTTCCAACAGCTGGGTAAACAAATTTGGAATTGAAAATGAATTCTTAGGACTAATAAAAAATATAAACTACAATGCTAAAAATGTAGAAAATTATAAAACTGAAGACTCAGTCAATGAGCTTTATGGAGCTCTAGGCTTCAAGTCGGAATTGGGACTATTCAAGTCTAAGTCTAATGACTACTTAAATGTTTTTAAACCTAAAATGTTAGTCAAAATTTCTCCAACTCATTCAAGAAATATATCGGAGAATTCTACTTCTTTAAGTTATTCTAATTTATTTAACTTAAATAAAGTAAATACTATAGATGAGGTTGATACTGGTTCTAATATAAGCTTTGGTTTCGATTTTAAGAAAAATATTTTAGACTCAAACAATGAAGTAAAAGGTGAAAAATTTAAATTTAGTTTAGGGCAGATTCTTAGTGCTGAGGAAAATCGAGATATGCCGTCTAAGTCTACTTTAAATGAAAAACTATCTGATGTTATTGGTGAAGCCTCTTTAAGTTTAAATGAAAATGTAAAGATTTCTAGTAATTTTCTTCTCGATCAAAATCTCGAAGAATTCAATAAAAATAAAATTGATATAGATTTAATTTATCCTAAAACTACATTCAATGTTGGATATTTAGAAGAAAGTAAACATATTGGTAATCAAAAATATATACAGTCTAAAGCTGGCTTTAATTTTGAAAATGGGCAAGTTTCATTCAATGCAAAACGAAATTTATTATCTAACTCAGCAGAATTTTATGACTTGAGTTACCAATATATTAACGATTGTTTAAAAGCAGGAATTGCATTTAGAAGAGAATTCTATAGAGATAAAGATTTAGAACCTGAAGACTCTTTGATTTTTAAAGTTACATTTACACCTTTAGGTACAATTACAACACCATCAAATTAATGAGAGAAAAATATTTTAGTTTTTTTTTAATAATTTTTTTATTTATCTCAAATACTGTTTTTTCAGCTGTTGAAGAAAGAATAATAGCTAAGATTGGTAACGATATTATCACAAGGTATGATGTAATTAATGAAATAAATACCATCTTAGCTCTTTCGAATACTCCGGCAAACAAAGATAACATTGATAATTTAAAAGATATTGCTTTTGTGAAATTAAAAAAAAAACTGATAAAAAAAAATGAAGTTGAAAAATATAAAATTGATAAATTTAACAAAGGTGATTTAAATAATTATATTTCTAAATTAGAAAATAATATTGAATTAAAGAATATTGATTTAAAGGATCATTTTGAAAAATATAATGCAAATTATATGGAATTTATAAATGGTGTAATAATAGATCTAAAATGGAATACTCTAATTTATTCCTTGTACAATAAGCAATTAGATGTTGATGAAGATCTAGTTAAAACTCAAATTACCAATCAAATAAAAAAAGAAAAAGAAATTATTGAGTTTAATTTATCAGAAATTGTTATTGAAAACTCAGATGAAAATAAAATAGATGAAATTTCAGAAAGTATAAGAGATGTTGGTTTTGAAAAAACTGCTTCGTTATTTAGTAATTCTCAATCTTCTGCTCAAGGAGGACTAATAGGATGGATAGCTTCTAGGTCAATTTCTGCTTCTTACTTAAATGATATTAAAAATTTAAAAATCAATCAAATATCAAAACCTATTAGAAACAAAAATAACATTGTTATTATTAAACTAAATGATAAAAGAACCATTAATCAGAATAATATTGACTTAAATAGAATTGAAAAAAATATTGTAAATAAAAGAAAGCAAGAAAAACTCAATATATTTTCTAATTCTCATCTATTAGATTTAGAAAAAAAGACATATGTAGAAATTAATGAATAAATTTGCAATTATTTTAGGAGAACCTAATAGTATAAACTCAGAAATTTTAGCTAAATCTGTAGCATACAAAAAAAAATGTTTGATAATTGGAAGTTATAAATTACTTCAATCTCAATTAAAAATTTTAAAAATTAGAAGAAAAGTTGAAAGATTTCAAAATATTCAAAATTTGAATATGTTAAAAAAGAAACTAAATGTTTTAGATATACCTCTTAAATTTAATAAGGCTTTTTCAGTTGATCCTAATGAAAGCTCAATCTATATTAAAAAATGTTTTAAAACAGCTCATAATTTATGTCTTCAAAAAAAAATAAAAGGTTTCATAAATTGTTCAATTGATAAAAAAAATCTTTTTAAAAACAAAAACACAGGCGTAACTGAATATTTGGCTAAAAAAAATAATGTTAAAGATTCAGAGGTTATGATGATTTATAATAATAAATTATCTATTGTACCAATAACTACTCATATTAAAATAAAAAATGTTGCGAAGTCTTTAACAAAAGAAATAATTAAAAAAAAAATTAAAACTTTAAGTAATTATTATTTTAAATACTTTAAATTAAGACCCAGAATAGGAGTTTTAGGATTAAACCCACATAATTTTGAATTTAAAAAAGAATCTGAAGAAATGAAGATAATTTTACCAGCTATAAAATCTTTAAAAAGAAAAATTAACGTTTCAGGACCTCTATCAGCAGATACAGTATTTTTGAAAAAAAATCTTAAAAATTTTGATGTTATAATAGGCATGTATCATGATCAGGTTTTAACACCTTTTAAGGCTTTGTTTGAGTTTGATGCCATTAATATAACTTTGGGTTTGCCTTATATAAGAATTTCTCCAGATCACGGAGTTGCAAAAGATAAAATAAAGTTAAATATATCTAATCCTAAAAGTCTTAATAGGTGTATTCAAATGATTTCAAGTTTAATAAAATGAAGTTTAAAAAGTCATTAGGACAAAATCTTTTAATAGATAAAAATATACTAAAAAAAATAATTTCAAACACATCGATAAATAACAAAAACGTTTTAGAAATAGGACCTGGTACCGGTAATTTGACTGAAGAAATTTTAAAACTTAAACCAAAAAAAATAATATGCATAGAAAAAGATACAAATTTTGTAAATAATTTAAAAAAAAAATTTATTTTAAATCGAAACTTTACTATTCTTAATGAAGATATCTTAAAAATAGATTTAAAAAATATAGTTTTGAAAAATTCTATAATTATCGGTAACTTGCCATATAACATTTCTTCTCAAATTTTAATCAGATTTATAAGGTTTAATCCTTGGCCTCCAAAATTTACAAAACTGGTTTTCATGTTTCAAAAAGAAGTAGGTGAAAAAATCATAGCAAATATGGGAAGCTCAAATTATTCGAGAATTTCAATAATAACAAATTCTAGATTTAGAATTTTGAGATATTTTTATGTTTCAAAAAACAGTTTTTTCCCTAAGCCAAAAGTTGATTCAATGGTTATTGAATTCAAACCTATTGTAAGAAAAAGTTTAAATTTAAAATCGATTAAAACATTAGAATTTATAACCAACACCTTTTTCTCTAATAGAAGAAAAATGATAAATAAAACTTTCAAAAAATTAAAGATAAATGACGAAAATCTGTTAAAAGATCAAAAAATTAATTTATCTTTAAGACCTGAAAAACTAACCCTTGAACAATATATAAAGATATCAGAATTTTACGAAAAAATTAATGATTAAATAGAAGGCATTTTAACTTTTTTATGATTTTCTATTATTTTTTCAATTTGACTGAAACAACTTTCTAAATCTTTATTTATAACTACATAGTCATAATCAGACCAATGTTTAATATCATTTTCGTATTGTTTTAAGCGTCTCTCCACTATTTGATCATTATCTTGATTTCTCTTTACTAATCTTTTTTTCAATTCTTTTTTATCTGGTGGAAGTATAAATATTTTTATTAGATTCAGTTCTTTGTATTGCGAAAGTTTTTTTGTGCCCTGCCAATCTATGTCAAAAACTACATCATAATTTTGTTTATGTAATTTATTAACAAATTGCTTTGACGTTCCATAATAATTATCAAATATTTTAGCGTGTTCGTAAAAATTTTCCTTTTCAATTAATTTTTCAAACTGTTCCTTATTCACAAAATGATAATCAACCCCATCAATTTCATTTGGTCGAGGTTTTCGTGTTGTATGAGATATTGAAACTTTAATATTAGGATATTTTTGACTTAACTTTTTTGTGATTGTGGTTTTACCGGCACCAGATGGTGAAGATAATACAATGTTGAAACCCAAAACTAATCCCTCTTTAACTTATTGTGCAGATTTACTTTCAATAAATTTTATAGCATCGCCTACTGTTAATATTTTTTCTGCTTCACTATCGGATATTTCTGAGCCAAACTCTTCTTCAAAGGCCATTACTAATTCTACAGTGTCTAAACTGTCTGCTCCAAGATCATCTATAAAACTAGCCTCATCTAAGACTTTTTCTTCTTCTACACCTAAGTGATCAGCAACTATTTTTTTAACTTTTGAACTTATTTCTTTTGACATGAATTTTCCTTGTTTAAATTAATATAATCTTACTAAGATTATTAATACAAATTGTCAAGACATATACATTCCACCATTAACATGTATAGTCTCTCCAGTTATGTAAGAAGCTTCATCAGAGCTAAGGAATGCCGCACAATTTGAGACATCTTCTCCAGAACCCATTTTACCCATAGGAATTTTGGATAAAAGGATATCTTTAATTTTTTCAGGAATACTATTTGTCATATCTGAGACTATAAATCCTGGCGAAACACAATTGATGGTGATATTTTTTTTTGCATATTCAATTGATAGACTTTTTGACATCCCAATAATTCCTGCTTTGGAAGCTGCATAATTTGATTGTCCAACATTTCCGGTGTGGCCAACTATTGAAGTGATGTTTATTACTCTTCCCGAAGTACTTTTCATCATTTTTTTTATTCCGTATTTTGACAATAAAAATGTTGAAGAAAGGTTTACATCAATTACTTTTTGCCAGTCTTCATCTTTCATTCTTAAAGATAAATTGTCTCGATTAATGCCTGCGTTATTTATCAAAATATCTAATCCTCCAAGATCATTGCTCGCTTCATTTATAAATTCTTCAATTTTTTTATGATCGGAAATGTCAAATTTTTTAAATTTACAAGAAGGATAATTTTTTTTTAAATTTTCTAATTTCTGCTCATTAGTTCCTGTACCCAATATACTGGCGCCTAATGAAATAAATTTTTTAACTAAAGCGCCTCCTATGCCTCCTGTTGCGCCAGTTATAATAACTTTTCTATCTTTTAAATTAATCATTTTTTAATGTCCTCTATATTATTAATACTTTTCGAAAGCACTTTATCATTTGTTCTTTTAACTAGTCCACTTAATACTTTTCCTGGTCCTATTTCAACAAATTCATTAACACCATTGTTTATCATATATTCAATGCTTTCTCTCCACCTGACTTGAGAAACAATTTGTTTGTAGAGAAGTTCTTTAATTTTATCACCTTTTTGTATTGATGAGGCTGTTACATTGTTAACCAATTCTTTTTGAGGGTCTCTAAAATTAACTTTATCAAATAAATTTTTCATTTTTTTTGCTGCTGAAATCATTAATGAACAGTGGAACGGTGCGCTTACAGGTAAAAAAATTGATTTTTTTTTGTTATCTTTTAATATTTTATTAATTTCAATTATAGCTTCTTTGTTTCCACTTAAAATAATTTGGCCATTTGAGTTATCATTAGCAAATTCGCAAACTCCGTTTTCTTTTTTAAGTTCTTTAATAAAACTTTTTAATTCAGAAACACCCACACCCATAACGGCTAACATCGCTCCTTTCCCCTCGGGTACTGCTTCTTGCATAAATTTACCTCTACTACTAACTAATTTAAGACCATCTTCAAATGATATAGATCTACTTGAGACGAGAGCGCTGTATTCACCTAAAGAATGTCCAGCAAAATATTTAACTTTCGAAAAATCAAAACCAAATTCTTTTTCTATAACACTAAATATCGCGTAACTAGTTGTTAGAATTGCAGGTTGTGTTATTTCAGTTTTTTTTAAATCTTCTGTTGACCCATTTAATATCAATTTTGATAAATTTATTTTCAGTATATCGTCTGCTTTTAGAAAGATTTCTTTAACAATTTTAAAGTTAGCCTCAAATTCAGATGCCATTCCTGGTTTTTGTGACCCCTGCCCTGGAAACAATATTGCTTTCATATTACTTGATATACATGCTTATTATTAATGTTGAAATGACAATTTTATAATAGTATAAAACCGGCTTAATATTAATACTTTTTTTTATGAATTTCTACGAACATACACTTGTAGCTAAGCAAAATCTTTCCCAAAAAGATGTCGATACGATTGAAAAGAAATATGAGAGCTTGATAAATAAAAACTCAGGAAAGGTCCTCAAAATTGAAAAGTGGGGACTGCTAAATTTTAAAAGAAAAATTAAAAATTATACTAAAGGACATTTTTTACATTTTAAATTAGAGGGTCAAAAAGAGACTTTAGACGAGATAAGATCTAAGACTAAGTTAGATAACAATATAATTAGATTTCTTACTGTAAGATATAAAAATTTAGATTTAAAAACTGAATATTTTAATAAAAGCAAAAACTAATGAAGAAAAGAAAAGGTAAATTTAAAAACTCAAAAAACTCATTGAATAAACTTAGTTTATTTCAGAAAAATGACTCCAGATTTTCAAGAAAATGTCCTTTTTCTGTTAAAAATGCCCCTGTAATAGATTACAAAAATATATCTTTGTTACAAAAATATATCACTGATACAAACAAAATAATTACTTCGAAAATAAGCAATGTCTCTCTCGGAAAACAAAAAAAATTATCAAGAGAAATCAAAAAAGCCAAAGTTTTGGGAATATTGTAAAAATATGCAAGTAATTTTATTAGAAAATATTAACAAATTAGGAAAAATAGGTGACCAAGTGGAAGTTAAAAATGGTTACGCCAGAAACTTCTTATTAAAAAACAATAAAGCCTTAAGAGCAAATAAAGAAAATATTGATCTTGTTAACAAAAACAAATCTGAACTAACTAGAAAAAATACTGAAATAAAAAATAAATTTGTAGAAAAGGCTTCAAAAATTAAAAATAAAAAAGTTAAAATTTATAAAGCAATTAAGGAAAATGGAGATTTGTATGCTTCAATAAAACCTAAAGAAATCTCAAAAATAGTTTTTGATGAATTAAAAGTTGAAATTGCTCCTTCAGAGTTAATTATCAAAAAAGATATTAATAAAATTGGTACTTTTGAAGTAAATATAAATCTTCATTCAGAGGTACAAACAAAAATTTCTATTATTGTTGAAAAATTAGATAAAATTCAAAATAGATAATTTTTTTCCACAGGTTGAAAAAAGCGTGTGTAACTTAAAGTTACAAAATATAATATATTTTATTATTATCTTTTTATGGAAAAACTTAATATTTCTAAAAACCAAAAAAATATTCTTGAGATACCTTCTAATATAGAAGCTGA
>MDTB01130254.1_pt1 | contig 18969 bp, 13 predicted proteins | sample 811161 | NCBI WGS metagenome assembly MDTB01 (sample SAMN05326650, study PRJNA326480) | marine metagenome | isolation source: seawater | place: Mediterranean Sea | collected 2009
CATCATTTTACATTCTTTATCAATTCACTTTGCCATTACGTTGGTAAAAGACCTTTTGACTCTGCAAGTACAGCACGCGATTCTTGGTGGGTTGCGTATTTTACTTTTGGTGAGGGTTTTCATAATTATCACCATAAATTTCAATGGGATTATAGAAATGGAATAGCGTGGTATGCATTTGACCCAGGTAAATGGGCAATAAAGTTTCTATCATGGTTTGGTCTGACTAAAGATATTAGAAAAGTTTCAGAGTATAATATAATGCTTGCAAAACTTGATAGTATGAAAACTATGATACAAGAACAATACTCTAATATGCCTGTAGTATTAATAAAAAATTATCAAGATAAAATTAGCTCTCTACAAGAAGGTGCAAATAAAATTGTAAAATCTTGGAAAGAATTAGAAAAAGAGATAATAAATCATAAAAAATCAAAAATTAAAGATAATTTTCAATTAGCAATATTAAATCAAAAAAGAAAATTATACAGAAAAGAATTTGCTGCAGTAATTAATGGTACAACTATTTTAATGTTAAGTTTAAAAAATGGTAACTCATTAGTTTAACATATAAACAATAAATAATATTTTAATAAAAAAGGCCTTTATAGGCCTTTTTTATTTCCTAACAAAATAACTACATTATATTTAAGTTTTATCACAAGTAAATTTAGTTATTAATTATTTATTTAGTATAGTTTTATAGCGAGTATCATCCAAATAAAATTATATTTTCCTAATTAATATCATTTTTTAATATTAACAGAACAAAATTGAATTATTTTTTTAAAATTTTATTTATTTTTATTTTAAGTTTAACATCAATATTAGATGCAAGTCGTCTTTGGGGCGTAATTCAAAGAAATAATTCATCTTTAGTATCAGACTATGATAAAATTTATAAACAGCTGCTAGAATTACAATTGCAAGGTAGTCTAGGTAACTTTTCAGATTGGCCATATAATAATGATGATGGATGGGGTATTATAAAATATTCTGATTTAACATTGAATTTAGAACAAGATATTTTTAATTCTCCTACAGCAGCCATAAATGATCAAGAATTTATCAATTCAATTCATGAAATTTTAAACTATAATACAAATACTAAAATTTCTATAGCACATGTCAGAAAATCCACATCGGGATCATATTCAATACCAAATCCTCACCCATTTAACTTTTCTTTTAATAATAGAACATATTCTTTTGCGCACAATGGAACAATAAATAAAGTAGACCTTTTAAACTTATTAACTCAAAATGGATTAGATTCAACCTGGATTAGGCAAAATCCACCAAATTCTTATAATTGTGGTCACTGGGAAAATTTAGGGTTTGATTGTATAGTAGACTCTGAATTATTTTTTTTATGGATAATGAAGAATATAATTGATTTTGGAGATGATTTGCGAGGTATTTTAAATGCAATAAATATACTAGAAAATTCAGATTTTGAAGTTAATGAATTTTATGGTGAACAAAAGAATTTTATATTTTCAAATGGATTAGAAATATTTGCATACAAATCGTCAGATAATATTTCAGGTGAAAATAGACATAATCTTTATTATAAATCCTACCAAAATCATTTCTCTGTGATGTCCTCTCCGTTTTCTATTGATACAGGTTATATTGCAATAGAAAATCAACAATTAATAATATTATCATCAGATTATAATTCACCTATAAAAATTAATACAAATATTACATCTGATTCATTACTAGATATTCAAATATTAAATGATATTATTTCTATTAATGCATTAAGTGAAAATAATTGTATAAATTGTAATAATAACGGTATCTTAGAAGAATCTGAATTAGGAAATCAAATATGGCAAAATAATAGATTGGTTTCATTAGATTTATCAAATTATTCTCAATACGAAATAAGAGTTTTACCAAGTTCTATTCAGCTTCTATCTGAATTATATTCATTTACAGGACCATATTCTAAAATAATTCCTAATGTTTACTGCGAAAACTTACCATCATCAATTAGGTCTCATGTCCAATGTGATATTAATGGATGTACTGATCCTGTCGCATGTAATTATAACAATTATGCAAGCATTGATAATAATACGTGTATATACAAAAATTTAAATAAAGATTGTGATAATAATTGTATTTTTGATTTAGATGAAGATGGTAATTGCGATGAAATCTCAAATGTAGGATGTACCGATTCTTTAGGTATAAATTATTCTATAAATGCTACCATAAACTCAAATTGTTTTTATGATAATATTTTATTATTAAAAAAAGGAAATAACCTAATAAGCCTTCCAGGTTATATAGAATACAATACTGAGGAATTACTAAATCAACTTGATAACCAAAATCTTTATGTAAATTTTATTTTAGGTCAAGGAGTTGGGATTTTTAAATTAGAGAATCAATGGTCTGGAAATTTACACTATTTAGAATTAGATAAAGGTTACTGGATTAATGCTGAAACCAATTTTTCATGGCATGTACCAATAATAAATCCACCACTTACCGGACAAGAATGTATTCAATATCAATTAGAAGATGGAAATAATCTAATTTCATATACGGGAATTCATAATAATTCTACAATTAATTCATTAAATGATAGCTCTTTTTCAAATAATTTTAATTTTATATTAGGACAGTCTGTTGGACTTTTCAATACCGAACAGGCTTGGACTGGTAATTTATCAAACTTATCTCATAAAAAAGGTTATTGGTTAAATTCACTTTATCCTATGGAGTTTTATTGGGGGGTTGAATGCGGTGAATCAATAATATTGGATTCTCTAAATAGATATGTACATAAAAATAAATTTCATATAAATCAATCTATAAATCAATCATTTTACTTAATTAATGAAATTAAACTAAATGAATTTAATACCTCGGAAGAAGATTATATTTTAGCATATAATGATAAAGAATTAATTGGAGTAGCAAATTATTCAGAAAACTTAATAATATTACCAATTATGGGAAACGATTTAAGCGAAACAACATCTAATTATATAGAGCATGGTGAAGTACCTAAAATAAAATATTATTTTAGTAATACTGGAAAAACTATTGATTTAGAAGGGTTTATTCCAGTATTTGAAAATTTAACTGTCCATCAGTTAAACAAATTAGAATCTAATCTAAATTATAAACAAAATGAATTTATAATTAAACAAATTTATCCAAATCCATTTAACTCATCTGCAACACTTAAATTTTCAATTCCAAATGAATCTATAGTTTTAATTGAATTATTTGATGTGAAAGGTCGAAAAATTAAATCACTAAATAATAAAAGATTGAGTAAAGGTAATCATATATTTAATATTAAAACAGAGTTTGTACCATCTGGAATTTATTTTATCAAAACAGAGATTTTAAATAAAAAAACTAAGAACTTAAATGTAAATACCCAGAAAATATTATTAATTAAATAATTGTAGTATAAAAGACATTGAGTTTAACTGCTGCTTCATTACATCTGTAGAAGTTTTCATTAATAGTTCTGCCTTTATCTTTCTCATGGATTCTCTAGCAAAATCAATATCTTCAATTCTACTTCTAGTTTTTTCTGTATTTAAAATGTGTCTTGATAAATTTAATTCTTTTTGACTAAGTCTATTTTGAACATCACCAATTTTTTGAGAAATATTTAATAAAATATTTAAATTATCTTTAATTTGAGTAATAAAGTCTAGCTCCACTGTATCTAAAATTTGCGATTCTACTTCAGCTAATACTGAACTAAAATCATTATTAATATTTATTTCAATACCATTTGCGTTTTCAGTTAGACTTGAAAATTCACTAAACAAAGAAGGTCTAGTTACTGTAATTATATTACCATTAATATTATTCAATGAAATTAAAGCATCCTCCTGAGAATCTACTCCTTGATTAGGATTTTCATCTCCTACTACCATCAAATATCTGCTAGAACCAGATCTGAATTCCATATTTTCTGCAGTTTCAGTAATTGCATCAAATGTAGGTTCTGTTCGCCCATCTAAAGTATTTTGATTCCAAATATTATTTATAAAGTCATCAGAATCAGTTGTAAGTTCTCCTACAATAGGTAAACCACCATTTTCACTAGCTCCAAATCGCGTTAAACCCAAAGCTAAATTAACATTTTCACTTTCTAATCCATTTACCAAGTCAGATAAATTATTTTCAATCCCCTCTTGCTCTTCTGCAAGACTACCGCTGTTATCCATTAAAATTGCAATATCAACAATAGGATCTTTACTAAAAGTTAAATTTAATTGTGATATATCAAAATCAATATTTAATTTATCTGTTGAATCACTACCTACTTGAAATTCAAAACTATTTGAATTAAAAATTTCGTGTCCATTAAATTTTGAAGTATTCAAAATATTCATAATTTCATCGCCGACAGTATTCATTCTCGATATAATTGAATCTTTTTGTTTAATAGAATAAGAACTATCATGATACATAACTGCTTCTTTTTTTATAGCAATCAACCTATCAATTGCATTTTGTATATCTCCTTCTGCTATAGATAGAATATTTGAAGCGGTAGAAATATTTCGCATAGCAACCTCTGAATTTCGTACACGTTGCTCTAAAGATTTCGCTAAATGATAATCTCCAGTTGAATCCTTAACTAAATCTTTTTTTCCAATTGATAACCTAGAATTTATAGAATTTAACCTATCTCCATTCTTTTTTAAGTCTAGACCATCCTGATATTTACTAATTGAACTTATCATTATTCTGTATTATCGGCAAAATCAAATAAACTTTAATTAAAAATATTAAATTAAATTAATATTTAATAAAATCAGCAATATTTAAAAATGATCTAAAAATAAAAATTTAATTAATTTATATTCAGTTTAACTATAATTAAATTTTTATAAATTAGGTAATAAATAATTTTTATACATCTAATGTTATTTTCTTAATAACTTGAAAATATTTATTGTAATTAAATAGATTTTTTTTATTAAAAACTGAAGTTTTGAAAAAAAATAGTTTCCGTTAAAATAATTTGTAATAAGTATATAGTGAATATATCTTAAGATATGTTTAAAAGATATAATTATAAAAATTTAAATAATTGCTAATATAAATAATATCTAAATTAATCTAATTTCATTTATGGTAGTTGGTGATAAATAATCTATAATTTAGAACATAATTTAGAGTGATGATCTTAAGCTTATACTTTTTTAGAAGAAAAAATAATCTAATAAAATAAATAATTACTTTCTATATAAGTGAATTAATAGGGAAATACTTGTTTTAACTAAGATAATTAATATAATAGAAAGTAAATCTAACTTTAAAACGGAATATCTAGGTGAAAAATGATAACTTATGGGCTCCTTGGAGAATGCAATATATACGTTCTGCAAAGGATAATAATAGTAATTGTATTTTTTGTAAAAAATCAAAGTCTAAAATGGATGATGAAAATTTAATTGTTTATAGAGGTGTAAAAAGCTATATCCTTTTAAATTTATACCCTTATAATAATGGACACGTAATGGTAACTCCTTATGAACATCAATCAGAATTTCATTTATTGAGTATTGATACTCAGACTGAGATGATGAATTTTAGTAGCAAGTTAATGAAGATAATGAAAAATGAAATGAATGCTGAAGGATTTAATTTTGGTGCTAATTTTGGTGCTGCTGCTGGTGCAGGAATAAAAGAACACGTACATTTGCACATAGTTCCAAGATGGGAAGGTGACACAAATTTTATGCCTGTAATTGGTCATACAAAAGTTCAAGTTGATGGCCTAAAGGAAACTCTAAAAATTTTAAAAATGCAATTTTAAGTACTAAAAATAATTGAAATTTGAAAAAAATTTAAAAATGTATGATGAACTATTTATAAATGGTAAGATTAATTTATTTTATGTTTAATGGTTTCATTAAAAGTTTAAAAGTAGAAACTAAGCTCTTTGTTAATTTAATTGATGTATTAATTGTGCCTATCATCTATTATATCTCTGAAGAATTAATTATAAAAAATAGTATTTCTATAAAGACTCCTCATTTTATAAGAGATGAGTATAAAATAAATTAAGATGTATTTAAACTAACTAAAGAATTTTAATATGAAACTTACAACCTTAGACTGGACTATTATTGGTTTATACTTTATATTTTCGCTTATAATCGGTTTTTGGGCATCAAAAAAAGCAGGAAAAGATACTAAATCTTTTTTCTTAGCAGGTAAAAATATGCCATGGTGGCTCCTAGGTGTATCAATGGTAGCAACTACATTTTCTACAGATACTCCTAATTTAGTAACGGATTTAGTTCGTCAAAATGGAGTCTCTGGAAACTGGGGTTGGTGGGCTTTTCTTTTAACAGGAATGTTAACCGTTTTTATTTATGCAAAATTATGGCATCGTTCTGGAGTTCTAACTGATATTGAATTTTATGAACTTCGATATAGCGGAAAACCCGCAGCATTTTTACGAGGATTTAGGGCATTATATTTAGGATTGATTTTTAACGTTTTAGTAATGGGTGCTGTAAGTCTAGCTGCAATAAAGTTTGGTGAAATTGTGTTGAATTTACCCGGTTGGCTAACACTAAGTATAGCATGCTCAATTACATTAGTTTACTCAACCTGGGGTGGATTAAAAGCTGTAATTATAACTGATTTCATTCAATTCATTTTAGCAATGATTGGTTCAATATGGGCAACAATATATATCCTAGGATTAGAACAAATAAACGGAATCACAAATTTAATATCTCATTCAAATGTTATTGGTAAAATATCCATTTTCCCTGATTTAACAAATCCTGATGTTTGGATTCCAATATTATTTGTACCACTTGCAGTCCAATGGTGGGCAAGTTACTATCCTGGTGCAGAACCCGGTGGAGGTGGATATATCGCTCAACGAATGTTTTCTGCGAAAAATGAAAAAAATGCAATTGGCGCAACATTATTATTTAATATCGCACATTATGCTATAAGGCCATGGCCATGGATTTTAATCGCATTATCTTCTCTTATTATATTCCCTGAGTTATCAGATTTAAAAAAGGCGTTTCCTAACTTACCTGATAATAAACTTGGTCATGACGTTGCCTATCCTGCTATGCTAACTCTTTTACCTCCAGGTCTATTAGGCTTAGTTGCGGCTTCTTTGATTGCAGCATTTATGAGTACAATGTCTACACAGGTAAATTTAGGAGCTAGCTATTTAGTTAATGATTTTTATAAACGATTTATTAATCCTGAAGCATCTGAAAGAAAATTAGTAAAAATTGCACGTTTATTCACAATTATATCTATTATTTTAGGTGCAGGTCTTGGATTGGTGTTAACTAATGCTGGACAAGCATTTTCAATCTTACTACTACTTGGGTCAGGAACTGGATTAATTTACATACTAAGGTGGTTTTGGTGGAGAATTAATGCATACACTGAGATTATAGCAATGATTAGTTCATTATTAATATCAATTTATTTTAATTTTATTCATGATTATTTAGGTATTTTTCAATTATTAGTATGGCAAAAAATTGTATTAGGTGCTATTTTAACCACAGTAATATGGATTATTGCGACATTTCTAACACCACCTGATAATTACGAAACATTACAGAAATTTGTTGATAAAGTAAATCCTGGTGGACCAGGCTGGAATAAATTTAAAAAAAATAAGTTTAATAAAAAATGGAATATTACTAAAGCTATTTTAAATATGGTTCTTGGATGTATTTTTATTTATGGTATGTTAATTGGATTTGGGTTATTTTTATATGGAAGTTACTCCCAAAGTTCATTTTTTATTCTCTTAGCTTTCTTATCTCTTTTTATCATTTCAAAAAATTCTAAATAAAAATAAAATTGATTAAAATTTCTACTCCTGGAAGAATTTGTCTTTTTGGAGAACATCAGGATTACTTAGGATTACCAGTAATATCAATGGCAATATCTAAAAGATGTTCTATTAGAGGTTCAAAAAATAATACAAACCAAGTAACTATTAAAAAACCAGATATAAATCAAATTGAAAAATTTAGTCTTCTAAACTTAGAATACACAAAGAAAAGAGATTATTTTAAAAGTGGATTAAGAGCCTGTCTTAATAAAGGGTTAATTTTTAATTCAGGAATAGAATGCGAAATTAGAAGTGAAATTCCAATTCAAGCTGGTATTAGTAGTTCTTCCGCTATTATGGTAAGCTGGATTCACTTCTTATCTAAAATTGCAGAAAATCCTCCTAATTGGTCAAAAGAAGAATTGGGGAAATTAGCATATAAAGCTGAAGTAAAAGAATTTTCAGAACCAGGTGGAATGATGGACCAGATTTCGACAGCCGTTGGTAATTTAATATATTTAGATACTCATCCAATTCCTAAAATAAAATATATAAATTTAAATTTAGGTTATTTTGTAATTGGAGATTCACAACATCCAAAAGAAACTATTTCAATATTAAAAAAATGTAGAGAATTGAGACTATCTGTAATAAATAAAATGAAAATCAATAACCCCGATTTTAATTTGAATTCAATTTCAATTCAAGATTTAGAAAAATATAATTTATCAAATACTGAATTCAATCTTATATTTGGAACAATTAAAAATCGCAATTTTCTTCAAAGTGCAAAACAAGAATTAAATAATATAAATTTTAATAAAAATAAAATTGGTTTTTTGCTAAATCAACACCATAAAATTTTAAGAGATACATTAGATATTAGTACCCCAAAAATTGAAAGATTAATTAATGTATCATTAAACGCTGGAGCATTGGGAGCTAAAATAAATGGATCTGGTGGTGGTGGATGTATGATTGCGTATGTACCCGAAAATCCAGAAATAGTTTTAGAAGCTATTAATAAAAGTGGTGGAAAAGGTTATATAGTAAAGTCAGATATTGGTACGATTCAAGAAAATTAAGGAATTATGAAAAATTTAACATTATTAGTAATGGCTGCGGGAATGGGATCTAGATTTGGTGGATTAAAACAATTAGAAACTGTTGGGCCAAATAACGAAACGATTATAGATTATTCAATTTATGACGCAATAAATGCAGGTTTTAATAAAGTAATATTTATTATTCGAAAAGAATTTAAAATTGAATTTGAAGATAAAATTACAAATAAATTTGAAAATAAAATAAAAGTTGAGTTTGCATTTCAAGAACTAACAAACCTTCCATCTGGATATAATTGCCCTAAAGGAAGGGTAAAACCATGGGGAACTGGCCATGCAATTTTAACTGCAAAAGAATTATTAAATGAACCTTTTGTTGTTATTAATGCTGATGATTTTTATGGGTATGAATCATTTAAAGTGATAGCTGATTTTTATTCCACTGGGAAAGAAAAATTTAGTTTAGTTACTTTTAGACTTGATAAAACTTTATCTAGGTTTGGCTCAGTTTCACGTGGACTTTGTCAAGTTAATAATGGATTTTTAACCTCTGTAGTTGAATTAGAAAATATAGAGAAAAAAAATGATATTGTTTCTTCCAATAAAGATATAATTTTAGATGGCAGTGAGCCAGTGTCAATGAATATGTGGGGATTTAATCCAAAACTCTTTGATTATTTAAGTGATAAAATTATCTCATTCCTTGAGAAATCTGGAAATGAATTAAAAAGTGAATTCTTACTGCCTGAAGTCATTAATGAATTAATTGTTTCAAGTAGAGAAACAATTTCTATCTTAAACTCTAATTCAAATTGGTTTGGAGTAACTTACAAGGAAGATAAACCATTTGTAGTTAATGAAATAAAGCGTCTTATTAATAAAGAAAAATATCCAAAAAAATTATTTATTTAAATAAAAAATTTAAGGAATTAAATGTCACCACGCTCTGATTGGACTATAAAGGAAATCACAAGGATTTATAATACTCCATTAATGGAATTAATTCAAAAAGCTAATCAAATTCATATGGATAATCATACTCCTGGAGAAGTTCAAATTTGTACATTACTCTCAATTAAAACTGGAGGATGTACGGAAGATTGTGCATATTGCTCACAAGCAGCAAGATATAGTACCGGCTTAAAAACAGAAAGTCTATTATCCTATGATAAAGTAATAAAGTCTGCTAAGATTGCAAAAGAAGCTGGTTCAACACGCTTTTGTATGGGTGCAGCATGGAGAGAAGTTAAAGATAATAGAGATTTTGATAAAGTCCTTGCAATGATTGAAGGTGTTAGTAAAATTGGACTTGAAGTTTGTGGTACACTCGGTATGGCTACAGAAAATCAAATCTCTAAAATGAAAGATGCTGGTTTACATGCATATAATCATAATATAGATACCTCTGAAGATTATTATTCTGATATTATTTCTACACATACTCATCAAGATAGAATGGAAACTCTTAAAAATATTCGTAAAGCAGGCGTTACCGTTTGCTCAGGTGGTATCATAGGTATGGGAGAAACAAGTAATGATAGGATTAAAATGTTATTTTCGCTAGCTAATCTAAAAAAACATCCTGAATCTGTACCAATTAATGCTTTAGTCAGTATTGAGGGAACTCCACTTGAAGAAAGAAAAAAAGTTAATACATGGGATATGGTTCGTATGATTTCAACCGCAAGAATAACTATGCCTAAATCAATGGTTAGGCTTTCAGCGGGGAGATTATCCATGTCCAAAGAAGCTCAAGCATTATGCTTCTTGGCAGGTGCTAATTCTATTTTTTCTGGTGAAAAATTACTAACAACTCCTAATCCTAGTATAAATGAAGATCAAGAATTATTTAATATATTAGGATTAACTCCAAGACCATCACATAAAAACAATTTAAAACTAAAAAATATGTGTAGATAAACTAAGCTTCATGAATTTTTAACATATTGGTTGTACCTGATACTCCTACAGGCACTCCTGCAGTAAGAATATATATATCGCCATCTTTTAAAAACTTTAATTCTTTTAAGATTGATGATGAATAGTTTAACATTTGATCAGTCGAATTACATTCATCTACTAAAACTGGAATAATACCCCAAATCAAATTTAATTCCCTACAAACATTCCAATTTGGACAAAGAGCATAGATTATAGCATCAGGTCTAAATAGAGCCATTTGCTTAGCAGTTTCACCACTTTCAGTCATAATTACAATATGATTGATATTCATATCATTTGCCAAAGTATAAACTGCATGTGCAATTGACTGTCTATTATCTATATTTCCACTTTTTTTAATTTGAATATTTCTATTAAAGTTAGATTGATCAAAATCTTTTTCTACAGATTTGGTAATTGCAGACATTATATTTAATGTCTCAATTGGGTATTTTCCAACAGCAGTTTCACCTGAAAGCATAACGGCATCAGCTCCATCATAAATTGCATTTGCAACATCATTTACTTCTGCTCTAGTAGGTGTAGGATTTTCAATCATAGTTTCTAGCATTTGAGTTGCAATAATAACAGGTTTTCTTTTTTTTAGGCACCTATTTACAATTTTTTTCTGCAATATTGGTAACTCTTGAAGAGGCATTTCAACACCTAAATCTCCTCGAGCTACTAAAATTCCATCAAAATGATCAACAATTATAGATAAATTTTCTAATGCTTCTGGTTTCTCAATTTTAGCAATCATAGGAATAGACTTCGATTTCTTTTTAAATACATCAATAATTGGATTTGAATCTTCCACATTCCTTACAAATGACATTGCTATCCAATCTACTTCTAAATCTAAAGCTATTTCAAGATCTGATAAATCTTTTTCAGTTACAGCAGGAATATTCAATGTAATTCCAGGGAAATTAACACCTTTACCGGAGGTAATTTTACCTGAATTTTTAGCAATTAGCTTTAATATATTATTTTGATGCTCAATTACACTAAATGAAATATTACCATCATCAATTTTAACCGAAGCACCCTCTTCAATACTTTTAAATTTTAGATTTACATCTATAGGTATATCTGCATTTTTATATCCAATTGAATAAGTTTTGCCTTCTTTAATATATATTGATTTATCTGTAGAAAATCTTTTTACACGTAATTTAGGTCCTGCTAAATCCATTAAAACCGAAACAGATCTATTAGATTTTCTCGCCTCAGTTCTTATATTTTTAACTAATTTAGATAAATATTCTTTACTCTGAGTATGAGACATATTAATCCGTGCAACATCCATTCCAGCTTGAATTAGTTCCCTTATTTTTACAGAAGAGTCTGAAGCAGGTCCTAAAGTTGCAATTATTTTTGTTCTTTTCATTGTAAATTCTTTTAAATAATATTTTGATAGAATTTAATTAACTTTTTGCTAATTTTTCTTTTTTCTTTTTAGATGCTCTTTTATTTGTATCTAGTTCCATTTTTCTAAGACGAATATTTTTAGGAGTTATTTCTATAAACTCATCGCTAGAAATAAATTCAATAGATTGATCTAAAGATAATATTTTAGGAGGTCTTAAGGTAACTGTAGCTTCAGAAGTTGAACTTCGCATATTAGTAAGCTTTTTTTCTCGAGTTATATTTACCTCTAAATCACCTTCTCTATTTCGTTCACCAATTATCATACCTTTATAAACAGGTGTTCCAACATCAATAAATAATTCACCCCTATCAGCCATTCCTAAGCAGGCATAGCGTGTAACTTTACCATCACGATCAGATATTATTGCACCATTAGCTCTATGAGGAATTTCTCCAAACCAAGGTGCAAATCCATGAAATAAACTATTCATTATTCCTGCTCCTTTAGTATCTGTTAAAAACTGACTTCTAAAACCAATTAATCCCCTAGATGGTATTATAAATTCTAAATTAACTCGTCCATGCCCGTGGTTTTGCATATTCGACATTCGACCTTTTCTTAAAGATAATTTTTCTGTTATAATTCCTACATTATCTTCAGGAATATCAATAAATACTTGTTCTATTGGTTCATGAATTACTTCTTCAATTAATTTAGTAATGACTTGAGGTTTAGATGCCATTAATTCAAAACCTTCTCTTCTCATTGTTTCAATCAAAACAGCTAATTGTAATTCACCTCTGCCACAAACCTCAAAAGTATCTGCATTTATTGTTGGCCTTACTCTTAAAGAAACATTTATTAAAGTTTCTTTTTCTAACCTATCTTTTAGATGCCTTGAAGTTAGAAATTCTCCCTCTTTTCCAGAAAATGGTCCATTATTTACGCAAAATTGCATAGATACTGTTGGCTCATCAACCTTTAATCTTGGTAATGGTTGAGGATTCTCTTGAGAAGTAATCGTATCACCAATTTTTACTCCGTCAACTCCTGCTATTGCAATAATATCACCAGCTTCTAGTTTATTAACTTTTATTTTATTAAGTCCATCGTATGTATAACATGCTGAAAACTTAATATTAGATTTAATTCCATTTTCGCTGCAATGACTATAGTTTTTATTCATTTCTAAAACACCATCATTCAATCTCCCAACGGCTATTTGACCTACATAAGAATCATAATCTAGATTGGTAACTAATAATTGAGGTTCTTTTTTATCATTAGCAACTGGACCAGGTATCTTTAATAAAATAGTTTTAAATAATGGATCAAAATTATTTGAATTATCATCAATATCTAAATGAGCAATTCCATCTTTAGCATTCGTAAATAAAATAGGAAAATCTATTTGTTCATCATTGGCATCTAAATCAATGAATAAATCATATACCTCGTTAATTACTTCATCAATTCTAGCATCTTTTCTATCAATCTTATTTATAATTAGAATTAATGGTAATTTTTTTTCTAGGGCCTTTTTAACTACAAACCTTGTTTGGGGTAGAGGTCCCTCACTTGAGTCAACTAAAAGTAATACTCCATCCACAAGATTTAAACTTCTTTCAACCTCACCTCCAAAGTCAGCATGTCCAGGAGTATCTACAATATTTATTTTTGTCCCTTTATAATTTACAGCTGTGTTTTTTGCTGTTATTGTAATGCCTCTTTCTCTTTCTAAATCCATAGAATCCATTACGCGATCTATAACTTCTTGGTTTTCACGAAATTGACCACAATATTTTAACATTCCATCAACTAATGTTGTTTTACCATGGTCAACATGAGCAATTATAGCAATATTTCTAAAATTATCTTTTCTCAATTTTTCCTTTCAGATTTAAGTCTTTAAGAAATTACTTGAATTTATGTTGGTATTTAAGCTTTTGAATAATCTACAGCAGCAGATATAAATTCTCTAAATAATGGATGGGCCTTTACAATTCGACTTTTCAACTCAGGATGAAATTGTACACCAACAAACCAGGGATGATTTGAAATTTCAATCATTTCTATCAAATCTAATTCTTTATTTTGCCCACTTACTATCATACCAGATTTTTCTAATTGACTTCTAAATTTATTATTAACTTCATAGCGATGACGATGACGTTCTTTAATTAATTCTTTATTATATGCGCTATATGCATTTGTGTTTTTAATAACATTACACGGATACGTGCCTAGCCTCATTGTTGCCCCTTTAGAATTAATATTTTTTTGATTTTTCATAATATCTACGACTGGAAAGTCACTATTGAAATTAAATTCTGTACTATTTGCATCTTTTAATCCACAAACATTTCTTGCAAATTCAATAACTGCACATTGTAAACCTAAACATATTCCAAAGAATGGGATATTTTTTTCCCTCGCATAAGAAACAGACATAATTTTACCTTCTATACCTCTATCTCCAAATCCTCCAGGTATTAATAATCCATCAATATCTGAAAATACTTCATCTAAATTATCTCTTTTTTCTAATTCTTCAGTATCAACCCACTTTATCTCAACATGTGTATGATTCTCAACTCCAGAATGAATAAATGCTTCAAGAATACTCTTATAAGCATCATGTAAATTATTATATTTACCTGAAATTGCTATTTTAACACTATGTTGAGGGTTCTGATAATTTTCTAAAAAATTTGATAAATATCGAATTCCTAAATGACTATTATTATCTTTCATTTCTAATGCATTAATAATCGCACTATCAAATCCTTGATTGTTAAGAACTAATGGAATTTCATATATACTTTCTACATCAGGTGATTCAAAAACAAAATCAGGATTAACATTACAAAATAATCCAATTTTCTTTTTCATTTTGTCAGAAAGATGATGATTGTTTTCTGTTCTACATACTATCATTTCTGGATCTAGACCGATTTCTCTTAGTCTCATTACACTATGCTGGGTTGGCTTTGTTTTAATTTCACCTGAAGCATTTAAATATGGTAATAAAGTTAAATGAATTACTATTGTATTTTTTCGACCAATTTCTAGTCTTAATTGTCTGATTGCTTCATAGAATGGTTGACCTTCTATATCACCTACTGTACCACCAACTTCGGTTATTACAACATCAAAATTAGAATCTTTATTTACATCTAAAATTCTATTTTTAATCTCATCAGTAATATGAGGTATTACTTGAATTGTTTCCCCTAAATAGTCTCCTTTCCTTTCTCTTTCAAGAACGTCCCAGTACACACGACCAGAAGAGGTTGTATTATTTTTACTCAAGTTTGTATCTATAAATCTCTCATAATGACCAAGATCTAAATCTGTTTCAGAACCATCATCCAAAACAAAAACTTCCCCATGTTGATAAGGATTCATAGTGCCAGGATCAACGTTTAAATAGGGATCTAATTTTTGTATTGTAACTTTAAATCCTCGAGATTTTAATAAATAACCAAGCGAAGCAGAAACTATACCTTTACCTAGCCCTGAAAGTACTCCTCCAAAAACAAAAATAAACTTTACATCTTTTTTAATTTCCATAATTATAAATTATAATTTGGTGCTTCTTTTGTTATTTTCATATCATGTGGATGACTTTCTTTCATACCAGATGCTGTAATTTGTATAAATTTTGCATTTTCTCTCATCTTATTAATTGTCTTATTACCAGTGTAACCCATTGCAGACTTCAAACCTCCGATTAATTGATATATAGTATGATATACTTGACCTCTAAAAGGAACCATTCCTTCTATTCCTTCAGGGACAAGCTTATTTTGAATTTGCCCTTCCTGAAAATAACGATCACCACTTCCATCCTGCATAGCAGATATACTTCCCATACCACGATAAGTCTTAAAACTACGTCCTTCATATAAAATTGTTTCACCAGGTGATTCTTCCATTCCCGCAAACAATGAGCCTATCATCGTAGCATGGGCTCCCGCTGCAATTGATTTAGAAATATCACCTGAAAATCTAATACCACCATCAGCAATAATTGGAATATCATACTTTGAAGCTATTTCTGAGCATTCCATAATAGCAGATAATTGCGGTACACCTACACCTGCTACTATTCGAGTTGTACAACTTGCTCCAGCACCAATTCCTACTTTTAATCCAGTAACTCCTCTATCAATTAAATCTATTACTGCTCCTTGAGTTACAATATTGCCCGCTATTAATTCAATATCAAATTTAGATCTAATTTTTTCTACAATATCTAATACTCCTTGAGAATGTGCATGTGCAGTATCAACTATGAGAACATCTACTCCAGCACTAATCAATGCTTCTGTTCTATCCATTGTATCATCACTAGTTCCAATAGCTGCACCGACTAATAATCTACCGTGAGAATCCTTTATTGCATTTGGATATTGTTTTTTCTTTAAAATATCTTTAACCGTAATAAGACCCGCTAAATCACCTTTTTTGTCTACAACTAATAATTTTTCAATTCTATTTTCTTGTAATATTTTTTCAGCATCATTTAATGTCGTCCCTATAGGGACTGTAACTAAGTTTTTCTTAGTTGTCATATAGTCACTAATTGGTTTTGAAAAGTCTGTTAAAAATCTTAAATCTCGGTTAGTTAAAATACCATTTAATTTACCATTATCAACTATTGGTATTCCACTAACACGATATTTAGCCATTAATTCTAATGCATCTTTAATACATTTGTCTGAACTAATTGTAAGTGGATTAATAATCATTCCACTTTCAGATCTTTTAACACGATCAACCATATCTGCCTGACTATCAATAGAAAGATTTTTATGAATAACTCCTAATCCACCTTCTCTAGCCATGGCAATTGCCATTTTAGTTTCGGTAACAGTATCCATTGCTGCTGAAATTAATGGAATATTTAAATTTAAATTTTTAGTTAATCTTGTGCATAAGTCAGCATCTTTTGGCATTATTTTACTATTCTGAGGAATGAGTAAAACATCATCAAAAGTTAAAGCTTGTTTTAAAATTTTCTTTTCAAAAACTCTCATTTTATTCCCATTCAATTGTACCTGGAGGTTTGTTTGTAATATCATAAACTACTCTATTTATTCCATATACTTCATTAACAATTCGAGTAGATACTCTTTTTAAAAATTCATGAGGAAACTCTGTCCATTCAGCAGTCATACCATCTCTGGATGAAACAGCTCTTAGCGCAACAGCTCTTTGGTATGTTCTCTTATCACCCATCACTCCAACTGATTTCACAGGTAATAATACTACAAATGCCTGCCAAGTGGTATCATATAATCCTTGTAAATGCAATTCTTCTATAAATATAGAATCCGCTTCTTTTAATAATTTTAACTTTTGCTTTGTAATATCTTCTAAAATTCGAACAGCTAATCCTGGCCCAGGAAAAGGATGTCTCATCAGTATATCTTCGGGAACATTTAAAGAACGACCAATTTCTCTTACTTCATCTTTAAATAGTTTTTTCATTGGCTCGATTAATTTAAGATTTAATTTTTTTGGTAGTCCACCCACGTTATGATGAGACTTAATTTTTGCAGATGGTCCATTAACTGATACACTTTCAATAATATCAGGATATAATGTTCCTTGAGCTAAAAACTCAAGTTTATCATATTTTTTACTTATTTCATCGAAAATTTTAATAAACTCTCGACCAATTATTTTTCTTTTTCTTTCTGGATTTGTGATTCCCTTTAGTTTATCAAGAAAATGTTTGCTCCTATTAAAAGATTTAATTGGCATATTCATTCTATCTTTAAACATCAATTTTACGAATTCAAATTCATCTTTACGAAGTAATCCATTATCAATAAAAACTGGAATAACATTATCCCCAATTGCCTCATATAGTAATTTCACAGTTACAGTCGAATCTACACCTCCACTAACGCCACATATTACTTTTGAATCACCTACAGTATCTTTTATAGTTTTTATTTGATTTTGGATAAAGCTCTTAGCTGTCCAAATACTTTTTGCATTGCAAATTTTAAAAACAAAATTCTTTATAATTTTATCACCTTCTTTTGAATGCGTAACCTCAGGATGAAATTGTATTCCATATTTTCTTTTATCCTTAGATGAAATTGCTGCAGGGACATTGTCTTTAGTTATTGCATCAACTGTGAAACCTTCAGGTTTTTTCTTTAAATAATCTCCATGACTCATCCAAACTTTAGTTAAATTATTTACATTATAAAATAATTTTGAAAGACCATCATGATTTAGAATTGCATTTCCATATTCTCTGTTTTTTGAACTACCTACTTCTCCACCATAAACCTTAATCAATAATTGCATTCCATAACAAATACCTAATATAGGAATATCTAATCTAAATAATTGATTTGAAATTTGTGGTGAATTATCATCGTAAACACTTGAAGGACCTCCAGATAAAATTATACCTACAGGTTTTTTTGATAAGATTTTATTTGGATCTTCCGAAAAAGGCACTATATCAGAATATACATTTAGTTCTCTAATCCGACGAGCTATAAGCTGGGTATATTGAGAACCAAAATCGATAATAGTTATATGATTATTCAGAAATTGCTCCGTAAAAAAATAACGGTTTAAAATGAAAGATTTATATATAAATTAAAGCACATAACTTACACTCATTTATAAATTTATATCTATATGAAAGTACCTAGATTTTATCAGTATACTATATGTTTAACTAATATTATTTAAGCTTTATAATTTAAATAAAATCTAAGTAAAGAAAGAAA
>MDTB01034147.1_pt1 | contig 18964 bp, 19 predicted proteins | sample 811161 | NCBI WGS metagenome assembly MDTB01 (sample SAMN05326650, study PRJNA326480) | marine metagenome | isolation source: seawater | place: Mediterranean Sea | collected 2009
ATAATTGGTTTTATTCCACTAAAAACTAAAGATAAAAATGCACATATTGTTGTTAGAACAGTATAAAAAATTGGAAGCATCATTTTTTTGCTTGCCTCAAATATTGCTTCACTTTTCGTAAGATTTGAAAACTCTTTTTTTAATTGTAAAAACCTAACAGTTAAATGGATGTTCATAGCCATATTTAAAATTAACATTAAAGCAATAAAATTTGATGAAATTACAGTTACTTTCCAACCTACTAATCCTAATATCCCAATCATTAAAATTACTGAAGTAGCACATCCTAATAATGGCATTACAACCCATTTAAGATTTCTAAAGATAAACCAAAGAGTGAAAATAATAAAAATGAAAACTCCAATTCCAAAAACAACTATATCACTTTTTACATAACTCATCATATCATCAGCAATCATTGGAATTCCTCCAAGATGAATCTTAGCGTTCTCCCCATATTTGCTTATTACGTCTCTTATTTCAGCTATATTTTGATGATTTCTTAAATTATATAAATTTTTGTATTCTTCGTATTCTTTTATAAATTTTTTATAATTTATCTTCTCTTTTTTTGTTAAACCAGTATCAGTTATTTGATTAAAATATTTATCTTTAACTTTAATATATTCAGCTAGTCGTTCGTCTTTTTTTAAGTAAACAACAATACCAGACGTTTTACCATCTTCACTAATAACGTAATTTTTATAAATTGGACTGTTAATAATCTCTTCAAATCCCCTTTTTCTATCAATCTCTGGATAAGCTAATGTTTTGTAATTTTTAAGTCTTTCCATCAACCCTTCGTCAGTACTTTTCAATAGTGGTACATCGATAACTGTTATAACACTATCAACCCATGTTAATTTTTCAATTTTTGATTTAAGGAGCTGAAGATTTAAAATAGTTTCTTTTTCTATAAAACTTGAAACAGGTGAGTATGTTAAAACGAGAAAATCTTTAGACCTATAAGTTTGATTTACTTCTCTCAAGTATCTTAAATCTGGATCTCCTTCTAGCAGAAGTGCATCTGAAGAAGCATCTAAATTAAAATTTTTTGATTGGTAAAGAGAAAAAATAATTAAAATTGTTAAAAAAAGAAGCGTGATTTTCGAAAAGTCTATAATTATTTTTTTATAAATACTAGCAAACATTAGAATATTTCAGATATATCCTAAATTTTTCATAACTAAAGAAAAAATTAAAGTTAATTTCTACTTAAATCTTTAAATTTCGTGTAAATTCCCTCAAACTCTACTTTAACTGTGCCAGTAGGACCATGTCTTTGTTTACCTAAAATAATGTCAGCCAAGCCATTTACGTCATTCATTTTGGATTGCCATTCCGCGTGTTCTATTGATCCTAATTTTGGCTGTTTTCTTTCTAAATAATAAGCCTCTCTGTACACAAACATTACAACATCAGCATCTTGTTCTATTGATCCAGACTCTCTTAGATCAGCTAATTGCGGTTGTTTATCGTCTCTTTGTTCAACTGCTCTTGATAATTGAGAAAGTGCTAATACTGGAACTGATAATTCCTTTGCTAATGCTTTTAAACCTTGGGTAATCTCGGAAATTTCCTGAACCCTGCCTTCATTTTTGTTTGAACTTGACCTCATTAATTGTATGTAATCAACAACAATTAAATTGAGACCAAATAACCTTTTTATTCTTCTGGCCCTGTTGCTTAAAGTTGCAATAGTAATTGCGGGTGTTTCATCTATATAAAGCGGAAGGTTATAAATATTTCGAGAAGTTTCAATATATCTATTTATTTCATCTTCTGTAACTTTACCTCTTCGTATATCATCAGACTTTATTCTTGCTTGTTCTGATAAAATTCTAGTTGATAATTGTTCAGAGGACATTTCTAAGGAAAAGAATGCAACTGACGATTTTTCCTGTCTCTTTAAAACATGTTGAGCTGCATTATAGGCAATATTAGTTGCTAATGCTGTTTTACCCATTGAAGGTCTACCAGCTAAAATAATTAAATCAGATTTATGCAAACCTCCTAATTTTTCATCTAAGTCTGTTAGACCTGTAGGCACTCCAACTATACCTTGATCGTTCTGCATAGCTAGTGTTGCCATTTCAATAGTTTGATCTAAGGCCTGATTAAATTTTAAAAATGATTGGGAAAAACTTCCTCTTTCAGCTAAATCAAAAAGTGATTTTTCTGTACCTTCTATTATATCTTCAGCATTTTGTTCATCAGAATTTGCATTTAAAGTGTCATTAGATAATTTATCAGAAATTTGAACCAACTCTCTTCTTAAATACATTTCATGAATTATTTTTGCATAATCAATAGCTTGTTTAGAGGAACCAGAAAATCTGGTAAGTTTTACCAAATATTCTGTACCACCAACTTCATTTAGCATATTATCTTTTTCAAAAAAATTTTTTAGGGTAATTGGATTTGCGATCATCCCTTTATTGTTTAAACTTTCAATCACTTCATAAATTTTAATATGAGCAGGATCAAAAAATATAGATGGATTTACAATAGTAGATACTTCATCAATAATATCATTATTTACCATTATAGAACCTATAAGTGCTTGCTCTGCCTCTAGATTTGAAGGTTGTTTTAAATCTAATTTTGTTTGAATTGTATTGATTTCTTTCATTTCTAGATAATAAGACAATGTCTATTACTTAAAAGAAAAAGTTTTATACACTTTTTTGGCTTCTGTGGAGAAGTTATTTAGATTTTATTTTATCTATTTGAATTGAAATATTCGCTGTGACTTCAGAATGGAAATTTATTTGTGCTTTAAATTTGCCTATCTTATTTAGGTCATCTTTTAAAATTAATTGGGAAGGACTTACCTCAGTTTTAAACTTTTCTATTATTAAATTAGTGATTTCTTTGGGTTTAATTGATCCATACAAATCACCGTTTTCTTTACTTTCTTTATTAAACTTAATTGTTTTATCATTTACTAATTTTGCAATATCTTTAAATTTATTTCTAATTTGATTATTTTTTTTATTTAATTCGTCTTTTTTATTAGTTACGAATTTTTGATTTTCATCATTAAATCTTAGTGCCTTACCTCGTTTAAGTAAAAAATTTCTTCCAAAACCATTTTTAACAGTAACGCTATCACCAATATTTCCAAGATTTATTATATTTTCTAGTAAGATTACTTTCATTTATAAAAGACCTAATATTTTAGCTTTTTTTATTTCTCTATTAAGTTTTTTTTGTTTATTGAACGAAACAGAAGTAATTTTCGATGAAATAATTTTACCATTATCTGAGATATATTTTTTCAATAAACTGACATTCTTATAATCTACCACCGGAGCATCTTTAGACGACAGTGGACATTTTCTTGAAAATTTACCGTCATTTTTTTGAAATAAACTAAGTTTATTTAATAAATTTGATCCTTTTTTTTGAAATTTCTTATTTTTTCTTTTCATTGTAATTTAATTCTTTTTGAAATACTCGCTTTTGGTATCAAGTTTTTTATATTTAACTGTTAAATGCCTTATAACAGTATCATCTATTCTCATTTTTTTTTCAATTTCATTTAGTGTTACTTTACTACCTTCAAACTTAAAATGTATAAAAAAACCCTTTTTATAATTTCGTATTTTATTTGTTAAATTTATTAATCCCCACTCTTCCACTTTAATAACTTTTCCAGAAAAACTATTTATTAAATTGTTATATTTTTCTTTTAATGCTTGTACCTCTTTTTCTGCTAAATCTTGTTTTGCAATGATAGTATTTTCGTAAAATGCCATATAGTTCTTGTTTTATTAGTAGATTAGTTGTTTATAAAAATTGGTTTATACTATAATGAAAAATTATAGCAATACTAATAATTATGAACTAAATTAATACATAAAATGAGTGCATTATTATTTCCAGGTCAAGGATCTCAATTAGTCGGTATGGGTAAAGAATTCTATACTAAATTTGACCTAGTAAAAAAAATATTTAATGCGGCGGACAATAGATTAAATTATAAAATTTCAAAAATAATTCTTGAAGGACCATCAGATCAGTTACAACTAACCAAAAATACTCAACCAGCAATTTTAACAGTAAGTTATTCAATTTTTAAAATTTTAAAAGAGGAGTTTGGTTTTGATTTTGGATCATTTAAATATTTTGCAGGACATTCATTGGGTGAGTATAGTGCTTTAGTATGTTCAGATGCTTTGGATTTTACCGATGCCATTTATTTGTTACACGAAAGAGGTAAAGCAATGCAAGATGCTGTCCCAATAGGAAAAGGTTCTATGATTGCAGTTCTTGGACTTAATATTCAGGAAATAAATAAGCTGATTAATAAAAGAGAAGACAAAAATGGAGTATGTGAGGTAGCAAATGATAATTCAGATGGTCAGGTAATTATAAGTGGTGACGACAAAAGTATTAAATCTTTCCAAACGACTTTAACAAATAGTAAGATCAAATTTATACCCCTTAAGGTCAGTGCACCATTTCATTGTTCTTTAATGAAAAGGGCAGCAGAAACAATGAAACTCAAAATTAATAATACAGAATTTAATACTCCAAAATTCAAAATAATTAATAACGTAACAGGCAAGCCAGAAATTAATATAACAAATATCAAAAAATTATTAGTAGATCAAATTGTGTCCACGGTCAGGTGGAGAGAAAGTATTATATATATGGTTGAAAATGATGTTAAAAATCTAATCGAAATTGGACCAGGAAAGGTTTTATCTAGTATGGCTAAAAGAATGACGAAAAATATTAATCACTTTGCAATTAATTCAATTCTTGATATTCAAAACTTAAAAAATGAATTTAAAAAATAAAAAAGTTTTAATTACAGGGGCGACCGGCGGCATTGGAAATAGTCTAGTAAAAAAATTTAATAGTTTTGGTGCAAAAGTTGCTGCCACGGGTACAAATGAAGAGAAATTAAATAAGCTTAAAGAAAATTATCCTGAAGTATATGTAGAAAAGTTTAGATTAGATGAACACGATAAAATTGAAGATTTTGTAAATAAAATAGAAGAAGAACTGGATGGTTTAGACATTCTCGTTAATAACGCAGGAATTACCTTAGATAACATTTCAATAAGACTTACAGAAGAAAACTGGAAAAAGGTTTTGGACATAAATTTAACCTCAAGTTTTTTAATGTGTAAATACTCAATTAAAAAAATGCTTAAAAAAAAATATGGTAAAATAATTAATATTACTTCTATAGTTGGTCACACTGGAAACCTAGGTCAAACAAATTATGCCGCATCAAAAGCGGGAGTAGTAGCCTTTTCAAAAAGTTTAGCCTTAGAGTATGCAAAAAAAAAAAATAAATATAAATTGCGTTTCTCCTGGATTTATTAAAACTGAAATGACAGACAAGATTCAAGAAGATTTTAAGAAAATTTTATTAGAAAAAATTCCATCAGGTAATTTAGGAACTACCGATGATGTTTCAAATTGTGTAGTTTTTTTAGCATCTGATATGGCAGACTACATCAATGGAGAAACAATACATGTTAATGGTGGGATGTATATGTCTTGACAATTCTTAACAATGATCTATTAACGAAATAAAACAAGAAAGGATTTCATGTCAGAAGATGTAAAAAGTAAGATAAAAAAAATAGTTGCTGATCATCTAGGTATCGAAGAAGAAAAAGTTACTGAGGAGGCAAGTTTTATAGACGATCTAGGCGCAGATAGCTTAGATACAGTAGAGTTAGTTATGGCATTTGAGGAAGAGTTTGGTTCAGAAATTTCTGATAGTGAGGCAGAAAAGATTCTTACTGTTGGAGATGCGATAAAATTTATTGAGTCTAAATCTAGCTAATACAAATAAAAAAAAATGAAACATGGTAAAAAAAATATCATGGTCATACTATCCTCACCATCTGGAGTAGGAAAAACTACATTAACCAAAAAGATTCAGCAAAAATTTGAAAATTTTAAAATCTCAGTTTCCCATACTACAAGATTACCCAGATCAAATGAAGTTCATTCAGTAGATTACTATTTCATAACCGGTAAAAAATTTAGAGATTTAATTGATAAAAATCAATTCTATGAGTATGCGAAAATATTTGAAAATTATTATGGAACTTTAAAAAAAAATGTAGATGAAACAATTGTTCATAGTGATTTAATATTTGATATTGACTGGCAAGGAACAAAACAACTTTCAAAATTTAAAAATTTGAATTTAGTTAAAATATTTCTCATTACAGAAAATAAAGATGAATTAAAAAAAAGATTAATCAGCAGGAATTTAAATACTAAAGAGGAATTAGAAAAAAGATTTAATTCATTTGAAGAAGATATAGTTCATTGGAAAGACTATGATTATATTTTAATAAATAAAAATCTTGATGTTTGTTTTCATCAAATAGAGAAAATTATTTTTAATCACAAATCAACTATTCCTCATATAGTTGTGTAATTTTATAGTATATCTCAGGTTTAATATCTGAAGGTCTTAAGTTCAAGTTGATCTCAGGTATTTTTTTCAATTTTTTGCTATTAATTAATTTTTTAATATTTTTATTAATCATTTTTCTTTTATTTGAAAAAATTACATTCGTTATTTTTTCTAAATTTTGTATTTTTTTAATGGTAAAAGTTTTAGTCATTTTTGGTTGAAAATGAATAATTTGAGAAGTAACCTTTGGCTTCGGAAAAAAACAATTAGGAGAAATTAGAAATTTTTTTTTCATTTTTAGTCTGTAATTGGATAAGATAGACAATCTCCCATAGTTAGGAGATGAATATTTACCTATTATTTTTTCCCCCAATTCCTTTTGGAACATGAAAATTAAATCTTTAAATAGAGGTGGCCACTTCTTAAACCTAAGGACTTTTACTAAAATCTGAGAAGAAATATTATAAGGTAAGTTTCCAATGATTATTGAATTTTTTTTTACTAACAGTTCTAAATTTAATTTAAGAACATCGATATTATAAACTTTAACTAATTTGGTCTTAAAGTAATTATTTTTCAATTTATTTGCTAAATTATTATCCATCTCAATTATAGATAAAGATTTTGGTTTTTTTTTTAAAATTTCCTCAGTTAGAGCTGCTTTGCCAGGGCCAATTTCAATTACATCTCTATTTTCAAAATTAGTAAGATTTAAAACTTTTTTAATTATATTTTTATCTATTAAAAAGTTTTGTCCCAAGGACTTTTTTGCAAATTTCATTTTCCAAATTTGTCAACAAAATTTATACATCTTAACAAACTTAGTTCATCTGCTTTATTTTTTCCAATCAAATCAACAGCTACTCCATGATCAGGTGAGGTTCTCAAATAATTTAAACCAAGGGTAATATTAATAGCGTCAAATTTAAATAAAGCTTTGAAAGGAATTAATACTTGATCGTGATACATGCCAATTATTACGTCATATTTTTTATAGTCTTTTATAAAAACTGTATCAGCTACTAGCGGTCCTTTGATATTAATCTTAAATTTTTTTAATTTTGAAATAGCAGGTTTAATTATTTTAGACTCTTGAGAGTCTATTCGCAATTCAGCATTGTGAGGATTTAAACCCAACATACCAATTTTGGGTTTTTTTTTATATCTATCTTTAAACCATTTATTTATTAAATTAACTTTTTTAACTATCAATTTAATTTCTAATTTTTTTGAAACATCAGCTATATCAATATGTGTTGTAATAGGACTTACTGCAAATTTTTTATTTTTAATTAACATGACCTCTGAATTATTTGTAATTTTGCATTTATCAGCAAGAAATTCAGTTACACCAATTTTTTTTTTACCTAAAAGGTTTTTACTAATCGCACAATTAATTAGTCCTGAAACATCATCTCTTAAAGCCATTTTATGTCCTAAATTTAAGGAATCTATAGTGTATCTTGAGGCCTCAATATGTGAAACTTTAAATGGATCTCTAAAATTTAAACTTATATCAATTATTTTTAAATTAGAATTTTTACTCAAATTTTTAAGATTATCAAATTTTTCTAATTTACATTTTAAACCTAATTTTTCAAATTGACTTTTTAATAATTTATAATTTGAAATTATAAAAATTCTTTTTTTAAGGTTATTATTAATTTTTTTCCAAGTCTTAAAAATAATCTCAGAATTTATACTATTAGGATCTCCACTTAAAATTAAAATTTTTTTTTTCATTTAAATTCAATTAAACTATTATTTTTAAGCTTTGATAAATGACTAATTGAATATAAATTGAACAATTCATTTTTTTTCTGATCAATAAGTTTTGATTTTAACTTAGATTTGTCCAATTCAGAAATTTTTGATTTTTTTGAGTCTACAAGTTTTAAAAATATTACACTATTTTGCTTTTTGATGGGCTTTGTTATTTCACCTTTTTTTAATTTTTTAACTTCTTCATAAATGTCCTCTGAAAGAGTTTTAGAACTTATCCATCCCAAATTACCACCGTCCTTAGCGCTTGTAGAAATGCTGAATTTTTTTGCAATAGTTTCAAATTTTTCTACTTTAAGCATTTCTTTAATATTAAATATTTTTTCATTTTCGTTTATTATATCATCAATTATTATTTCAATCTCAGATAAATAAAATTCTTCAAAATCATATTCATTTTTAAGAATTTTTTTTAAATCGTCATTAATATTTTTTTCATCTATTTGAATTCTATTCGAATAAATTAGATATATAAGTTTTTGCCATCTTATTTCTGTTTCAATTTCGTCTACAAAGAGTTCATAACTTAAATCATTTTCTTTAAATTTTCTTTTTAGGGCACTTATATCATTTGAAGAAATAGATTTTATATAATTTTGAGTTTTAATTAAATCCTTTTCAATTTTATATTTAGATAGCTCAGTTTTTTTTAATTTTAGTTGAATTAAGTTTTCTAGCGTTTGTTTTTTCAAAAGATCAATGCTCTGTTGGTTTATATCTTGATTAGTCAAGATTAATGAACTTAAAATTTTATTTTTAATTTCGTAATTTGTAATTATTTGATTATCTACTTTAACAATAATTTTATTTTTTATTTTTGCGTAAGAAATTTTAGGTATCAAAACTAAAAAGATTAATATGAATATGCTTAAATTTTTTTTTTGATTTTTCATTAATTATTAAAAGTTGGTGAGTTAATATTACCAAATGGAACTAAAGTTATTTTAAATAGTAAAGAATTTTCAGGTTCTAGTTCAGAATCATTGTAAAACTCTCTTCTATAAACTAAACCAGCCCTCAAACAGTCATTTAAATATTCATAACTCAAGTTATAGAATTCAGCAGAGTTTGTAACAAGATTTCGCTTAGCTTCGAATGCGAAGTTGTTTTGGCTTTTATTTAATTCAACTTTTGTTTTAAAATAATTTTGTTCTCCTATGTGTTTTCCTTCTTTTAAATAGTCAAAATTAATGTCAAATGATCCAAAATTCATCTGTGTCCCAATTTCATTATAATTGAATTGGTTATAATTTTGATCTAAAGCAAAATTATAGCTTAATTTTATATTTTTATTAATGTCAAAACTAGATGATCCTACTAAGTCTGAAAGTTTTTCGTCTAAACCTGTTTTTGTAGGCATTTTTTTATTTTCTTTCTCACTAATAATTTGTGCAACAGAGAAATTAAAATCTCTTTTATTTTTCTCTATTTTATAATCCATTCCTATTGTACTGGTTAGTCCTGTCTCAAAATTATTTATATTATCTAATCGATTTAAACTAAAAGCGTTAATAGGATCTAATCTAGGCCCACTACTTTCTTTTCTCATGTGGCCAGGAGCATATCTTAATAGTATTTTAGGTGTAAAAAAATGTTTTGAATTTTGTTTCTTTTTATAAAGATTTAATTCAGACTCTAATCCTAACGCACCATACAGCTCATTAGTAAAATCTTTTTTAAAAAATTCTACATTTTTGGTTTCATAATTTAAATTTTTAAAATGTCCTAATAATTTACTATTTATACCATTAGTAAAATTTTTTTTATTTGAGCTCCAATTAAAATCGTTGATTAAAAACTTTGTTGACTTATTAGTATCATAATTATGAAATTTTAAATTAGATTGTAAATCTAGGAAACCTAGTTTATCGCTACTAAATAAATTTTTATCTAAAGTAATTTCAGGTAAAATATATTCATATTTATCATTATAATCATCTTTTAAAGTCTCATAAACACTTGCATTAACTCCTACAAATAAATCCTCATTTTCATGTAAATAATCGATTGAGTTTTCTAAATTATCGAAACTATAATCAACAAGATTAGATTTTATTTTATATAATTTTAAATATTTATTGTTAGAAACATGCTGTGTAGTTAGATTGAAATTATTCTCTGATTTATTTTTACCTTTAAAATTTTTTATGTATTTTGCAAAAAAATGCGATTTATCACCAGATTTTTTTGTATTTGTAGTTTTTTCATATCCTTTTGTGTAACCAAAATCAGCATAAAAATTCGAAGTCTTAAATGCTTGATGATACTCACCGTTAAAAAAAGGGTTCTCTCTTTCAAACAATCTGCTATTTAAAGTAAAATTTTTATCATCATTTATTGCAAAAAAATAAGGTATATTAATACCTGTACCAAGGTTTTTTGAGTCTGAGATAGATGGAATTAAAAAACCTGACCTTCTATCTACGGTTGGATCTGGATGTGAAATTCTAGGAATATAAAATATAGGTATATCATAAACTTTTATTAAAGCGTTATCGTAATAAATAGTTTTTTTTTTATTATCGTGTAAAATTTGCGATGCCTGAACTGTCCAGGGCGGACATTTATCATCTTTTCTATAATCACAAATGGTAAAAACACTTTTCCCAAATGTACTTTTTTTATTGGTTAATTTTAAGGTATTTCCAAAAATTCTAGGCTTATTTTTTTCTGAGTATTTAAATTTATTGTCGTTTATGAACGTTTTTACATCAGTACCTAAAATTTCCTTCTTTTTAGTGTCAATGTATATCTGAGAAAATTCGTACTTGTTTTTTAAATGATCCTCTATTTCTATAAATCCTATTGATTTAAAAATATTAGTTTTTGCATCGTATACAAAATTTTCTAGTAGAATAGTATTTCCGTATTGATCTTTTACGATAGCTTTTTTTTCAGATTTTATAATTTTTTTATTATCATCAATAACTATGTCCTCTCCATCAATAATATACTTCTCTGTAGTTGTAACAAACGTAGGACCTAGGCTTTTAAATATTTTATCATTTTCAAAGTATTCAGCATACTGAGTTTGAATAATATTATTTTCCTTATCTTTTGCTACTACATCTTTTTTTAAAATTAAAAAACCCTTTACTTTATCATGTTTTACGTACTCACTATTTATGATACCATTTTTAGTAGTAACTACTACATCATTCTCAAAAATTGAGATTTTATTTTCTTTAGTCAGAGATATATTTTTAGCTTCAATAAATATGTTTTCTGCAAATAATTTTGTACTGAAAAATATTAAGAAAAAAAGTATTGTAAAATTATTTTTCATTTATTTGGAGTACGCCTATAAAGGTAAATAGACTTAAGGCTAAAACAGGAGACCATATAGCTAAAATTAATGGAACTCTATCTGTGATACCTAGAGCTAATGATAAATCTTTAAAATAATAAATCACAACAGTTACAATTAAACCAATCATTATAAATTTCAAATTATCCGATTTTTTGAGTGTATTCATAGTTAAAATTGATGCTATCGCAGTCATAAGAAATAAAAAGAAAGGCAATGATAGCATAGAGTGAAGACTTTGATTTAAAAAACGTTTATTATAGCCTCTGTCTAAAAGTTTTTCATAGTTCAACACTAATTCCAAAAAAGACATAGTGTCAAAATTTTTGAATAAGTTGTTGATCTTCTCATAATCGTAAATCGAAACAATTTGATAACTTGATTGTATTTCAGTTTCGATAAGACCTTTTTTTGGGGTAGATATTATTACCTCATTAAGCTTCCATAAATTTTCACTTATATCTGCCGATTTAGAAAATATTTTTTCCTCTAATTTGTAGTTTTTGTCTAAGTGAAAAATAGTTACGTCTGTTAATTCTATATCATTTTGTTTTGATGCAGTTATTATTCTGTCCCCATTGGTTAGACTCTCTTTAATCCATAATCCATTTTTGTTAAAAGTCACTAGATGGTCTATATCTTTAGCGTATAAAGATTTAGTTTTTTCATAATATTTCACCATTGCTGATGTAATTGGTGTTGAAGCTAAAAGAATAAACCATCCTACTACAAAAGATGTTAGAGCAAGTATAAAAAAAATTTTGATATTCGAATAACCGTAAACTTTTAATGTAAGCAAATCTTTATTATTTCTAATTTTAATAATAAAGATCATACTTGAGATAAAAATTATAAATGGTAATAATTTAATCATCATACTCGGAACGAATACACTAGTTAATAGTAAAGGTAAAAAAATACTTACATCTATATTTTTAAAGAATTCAATTTCTTCAAATAGGTTTAATATTAAACCAAAACAATAAAATACTGAAATTACAATTAAAAAAGTTTTTAAAAAATTTTTTAACAAGTAGTTTAGAATAATTTTATTCATTTTATTTGACCTCTTTTGAGAATTGATAAATCAACAAAATATAAATAAAAATAAATAGGCAAAAAGGGAAAAAAATATAAAAATTTCTAATATAAAAATTTAATCCCGTATATCTTATTAATAATTCTGTTATCACTAACAGGGTAAAACTATAAAAAAAGATCAACGTTTTGTTTAAAAAAAAATTATTTTTCTTAATTAAAAGCAAACAACAAATAAGTGTTATCACAGGTACATATAATGGTAGTATCGTACGTCTAACTAATACTGGAATAATTTCTTTATAACTGTCATCGTTGCAAATTTTGGTATTGCGATTTTTATTCAATAAACATTTTCCTAATATAAAAGTCGAGGTCTCTTGCATTTTAGGTAATTTAATTGTTCTTGTCGAAAGTTCCCCTAAATCAATATTAAGCTGATCAAATTTTATTATTTCATTTTTAATTTCATTTTTTTTACTTGAAATTATTTGTCCATTAAAAAGTAAAATTTTATTTTGTTTAGATAATCCTTTTTCAGCAATAATTGTAGTACTTTGAGTATTTTCTACATTAGAGGATAGATTTTTTAGATTATCACCAACATCATGTAAGAAAATATTTTGTAACTCATTTTTGAATTTGTTTTCTACAATAAAAGTAAATCCTTTGAAGGAGTCGCTAAATTGTTGAGATTTGATAGTAGGTAAAAAAGAATTTAGTTGATCTTGACTTAGAATTTGCCTGGATTTATTTAATGCAAGAGGTGTTAAAAGTATAGATAAAAATAAATTAAAAATTAAAATAACTACGGATGTAAAAAAAAATAAATTTACAATCTCAATTTTTTTCACTCCAGATGACCATAAAATTATAAATTCACTATCATTTATGTGTTTTAAAATAAAAATAGTGATGGCAAGAAGAAAAGATAGAGGGATAAATTTAGGTGCAATTCCAAACAAGTTTAAAAGGCAATATAGGAAATATGTTTTAACAGGGTAACCACTATCAACCATCAGATCTAAAAAGTTTACAGCTCTTGCAGTTAAGGCAATTATCGATAAACCAAATAAAATTATTAAAAAAGTTTTAAAAATTTCCGATATGAAATTTTGGTAAATTTTGTTCTGAAGCATTTGTATATTTTGTATATAATTAATTCATCCGTATAATAAATTCAACTTAAGAGTGAACAATTATAAAATTATCATTGAAATCTGAGATATTTGATCATATATACCAATCAACTTTACCTGTTATTATTAAAAAATTTATGTCAATTAAAATTAGCTATTCAAGTAAGGCAAAGAGTAAACTTTCAACAAATGTTGTCCTATTTGTAAATGAAAAATTTAACACTAATATTTTAAAAAAATATATCTCTAATTCTGAACTATCTTACATTAACGATTTACTTAAAACTAGCGATTTAAAAAAAAATATTTTTGTTTATGAGGTCAATTCTAAGAAAAAAATAGTTTTAATATCAATAAAGAATAATTTAAAAACTTCTAATATTGAGAGTTTAGGAGCAGAATTTTTTGGCCGAGTAAACTATGGAAAGAGCTGCGAGTATTTTATATATGCAGATACAGCAGATGTTGGAGTAAATAATAATTTTATTGGTCATTTTCTTCACGGACTAAAATTAAAATCTTACAATTTTAATAAATATAAAACAAAAAAAGAAACTAGAATAATATCTATTAATCTATTAGGAAATAAAAATATGCCTTCCGCTAAAGCAAAATTGAAATTTAAATCTATTGAAGAAGTAACTTTTTACGCTAGAGATCTAGTTTCTGAGCCTGGAAATATTTTACATCCAGATGAATATGCGAGAAGATTAATTTCTCTTAAAAAAGATGGTTTGAAAGTAAACATATACGATCAAAAAAAATTAAAAAAACTTGGTATGCATTCTTTGCTTGGTGTAGGAATGGGTAGTGTTAGAGGATCATATCTTGTAACGGTTGAATGGAATGGATTAAAAAATAATTCTAAACCTGTCGCTTTTGTTGGAAAAGGAGTTACCTTTGATACTGGTGGTTATTCGTTAAAGCCAGCCAGGTTTATGGAGGATATGACTTACGATATGGCAGGGTCTGCGGCTGTCGTTGGTTTAATGAAAAGTCTAGCCTTAAGAAAAGCAAAAATTAATGCAGTTGGAGTTGTAGGACTTGTCGAGAATATGGTTAGCGGTGTAGCTCAAAGACCTGGTGATATTGTTCAATCTTATAGTGGTAAAACTATTGAAGTATTAAACACAGACGCTGAAGGTAGATTGGTTTTAGCTGATGCATTAACCTATACTGAAAAAAAATTCAAACCCAAATTTATAGTTGATTTAGCAACTTTAACCGGCGCAATTATAGTTTCGCTAGGATCAGAATATGCTGGACTTTTTTCTAACGACGATAAATTATCTAAACAAATTTTAAATGCAGGTGAAGAAGTAGAGGAAAAACTATGGAGAATGCCTCTACATAAAAATTATGACAAGCTAATAAACTCTAAAAATGCTGATATGCAAAATATAAATTACGTAGGTGGAGCTGGATCAACTACAGCAGCTCAATTTTTACAAAGATTCATTCTTAAAAAAACTCCATGGGCCCACCTAGATATTGCTGGAATGGCTTTTTCAAAATATGGAGGATCTCTAAATTCAAGTGGTGCCACGGGATTTGGTGTAAGATTATTAAATCAGCTGATTGAAGAAAATTACGAGTAAGATGGAGCAAACACTTTCCATAATAAAACCAGATGCGGTAGAGAGAAATCTTGGCGAAAATATTAAGAATATCTTTATAAAAAATAATTTAAAAATAAAGGAAATAAAAAAGATTCAACTAACTAAAGATGAAGCAGCTGAATTTTACAAAGTTCATCAATCTAAACCATTTTATAATGATCTATGCGCTTATTTATCATCTGGTCCAATTATAGTTATGATACTCGAGGGTGTAAACGCAGTGATAATGAATAGAAAATTAATGGGCGCAACAAACCCAAAAGACGCTGAGGAAAATACAATCAGGAAATTGTATGGAATTTCAATCGACAAAAATTCAGTACACGGCTCAGACTCTATTGATAATGCAAGGAAAGAAATTGAATTTTTTTTTAGAAACTAAGTATTTTTAAATATTTTTATAATCGCTTCAGGAAAAGCTTTATATTCAAGCTTTTGAGTTTTCTCTTTTAATGTACTTTCATTATCATAATTACTTATATAAAAAAATTTTTGCACAATTACTCTGCCACTGTCTAGTTTGTTATTTACGAAATGAACTGTACATCCCGCTTTGATTTCTTTTTTTTTTAACATTCTAGAGAATGTATTTAATCCTTTAAATTTTGGCAGAAGAGAAGGATGTATATTTATGATTTTTTTTGGATAATTTTTAATTAAGAAATTTGAAATAATTTTCATATATCCAGCAAGGCAAATGAAAGAAATCTCATATTTTTTTAAATAAAACAGAATTATTTTTTCATAGTTATGTATTTTAGTATCTATTAAAAAATATGGTATATTGTATTTCTTAGCGTAACTAATTCCTTTAGCGTTTTTATTGTTACTTATTACTAAACTTATTTTAATGGGAAAATTATTATCTCTAGAGCGATAGATAAGATTTTTAAGATTAGAACCATGTCCTGAGATAAAAACACATGTTTTCTTTTTTACCATTTTAAAGAATTTGTTAAATTTACTTCCGTCTTTTCTTTTGAAATATAACCAATTTCGTATGGAAGATACTTTTTTGGAAAAATTTTTTTTATTTTCAAAATATTTTTTTTAGAAATAATTAAACAAAAACCAACACCACAATTAAAGGTTCTCATCATTTCCTGATTTGAAATGTTCTTACTTTTTAACCATTTAAAAATTTTTAGTATTTTAATTTTAGAAAGATCGATATTTAAAGTTAAATCCTTTGGAATTGATCTTAATAAATTTTCTACCAAACCACCCCCAGTAATATGAGCACCAGCTTTAATTAAATTTTTGTTTGCCAGATTTAATATTTCATTAGCATAAATTTTAGTTGGTCTTAGAATTTCATTTTTTAAACTTTTTGGTATCTTATTTTTTTTTAAAATGGATCTTACAAGAGAATAACCGTTTGAATGAATTCCGTTAGAAGGTATCGCTAAAATTATATCCCCCTTTTTTACATTGTTTTTACCAAGGATTTTTTCCTTTGAAACTATACCTACGCTAAAGCCAGCTAAATCAAATTTATTCTTAGAGTATATACCTGGCATTTCAGCTGTTTCTCCACCTATAAGTTTACATTTAGAAATTTTGCATCCCTCAAAAATACCTTTTAAAATTTTCTTAGTTTTATTTAAATCTAATTTACCAACAGCTATATAATCTAAAAAAAATAATGGCTTTGCTCCTTGTACTATTAAATCATTAATGCACATAGCTACCAAATCAATTCCAATAGTATCAAATTGTTTGAATTTATTAACTAGATCAATTTTAGTCCCGACTCCATCAGTACATGAAACTATAACAGGGTTCTTAAATTTAAGATTGCTAATATCAAACAAGGAACCAAAGCCGCCTATAACATCTTTGTTATAATAACCCTCCGTTTTTTTGACACTTTTTCTTGATACTTTAGAGATATATTTAACAAGCTTATTAGCTAATGAAATGTTAACACCACTTTTTTTATAACTATATTTATTTTTTTTCATCTATAAATTGATAATTGAATATTTATGAAATTATACAAACAACTAGTATTTATTTTAGTGGTTTTTTTTAAAACTGGAACTCTTTTTTCTCAAAACAACTTGTTTAATGTTAATAATATTGAGTTAAAAAAAAAAGATAAAATTACTAATAGTAGGCTTGCAGATCAGGCTGTTAGAAAGGGTTTTGATCAGTTAACTAATAGGATTCTACTTAAAAGAGATATTGAAAAGCTTTCAGATCTTAAATTTTCTTTAATAAAACAATTAGTTGCTTATTATCAAATTACAAATGTCTCTAAAGAAAATGATAAAGAGGAATTAGTAAATTTCAGCGTTACATTTGATAAAGATAAAATACATGACATATTTTATAAAAGAGGAATATCATATTCTGAGATCTTAGATAAAGAGTTATATATTTTACCTTTATTAACTAAAGAAAACGAAATTTTTATTTTTAATAATAATTTTTTTTATGAAAATTGGAACAGGATTTATGATAATGACTTAATTGAATTTATTCTACCGTTAGAAAATATCGAAATAATTCAAAAAATAAACAATTACGAAAACAATTTAATAAACCTCAATGTCGCAGATTTATTTCAGGAATATAATCAAAAAAATTTAGCTTTAATTCTTATAGATAAAAATAAATTTGGTGATAAAAAGATTTATATTAAGTCAATCATACAAGGAAAAAAAATATCAAAAAACTTAGACCTTAAGAAGCAAAAATTATCGGCAGATAAATTTAATGAAAAAACTATTATAGAGATAAAAAAAGAATTGATAAATATAGTAAAATCAAAAAACCTCATTGATATTAGGACACCTTTTTTTTTAAATGCTAAATTGGAGCTAAATAAGAAAAGTAACTTAGTTAAATTAAATTCAAGAGTAGATAAAATTGACTCTATAGAAAATATTTATGTTCAAGAATTCAATAAAGATTATATGAAATTAAAGATTAAATATTTGGGTAATTTAGAAAAAATAATTAACCAATTAAATAAAGAAAATATAGAATTGCAATTAATAAATGACCAATGGGTTATAAAAACATTATAACAATGGATCAGTTAACATTTAAATTTCCTTTTGCAAAAAAGTATTTTAAACAAGATTTTTTTGTATCAAATAATAATTTTTCTGCTTATAAACTAATTGAAAGCTGGCCAACTTGGCCGGGCAAATGGCTGAATATTTTTGGATCTTCTGGATCAGGGAAGACCCACTTAGCTAAAATATTAGAAAAAAAAATTGATAAGATAAAATTAGTTGATGCTAAAAATATAAATGATGAAATAATAAAAGATCTAAATAATCTTGATTGTTTAATTATTGATAGTTTTAATAATAATATTGATGAAAAATTACTTTATTCAATTTTAAACCAATCACAACAATTAGAGAATTATATTCTAATAAACTCAATTTCTTCTGTTAAAAATATTAGTTTCAATTTAGATGATCTTAAATCTAGGATAAATAGTTTTTTATATATTGGGATTGAATTGCCAACTGATGAATTGCTTAAGGTAATTATTTCAAAAACTCTATCAGATAAGCAAATAAGTATTAATCCTAAAATAACAGATTTCATTATTAATAACGTAGAAAGATCTTACGAAAAAATGTTTAAATTTCTTAAAGAAGTCGATGAATTGTCTTTATCTACTGGAAAATCTATTAATATTAATCTAATAAAAAAAGTA
>MDTB01085114.1_pt1 | contig 18963 bp, 22 predicted proteins | sample 811161 | NCBI WGS metagenome assembly MDTB01 (sample SAMN05326650, study PRJNA326480) | marine metagenome | isolation source: seawater | place: Mediterranean Sea | collected 2009
AAATAAAATTATTTATTATAAAAGGGGCGACTTGTTCGCCCCTTTTTTTTTGCTTTAAGGTAATATTTTCACGTGTTAATTTAGATCATGCCACTTTGGATACTGATAGTAGATTATATTCTTGGAATAATTATGTGGACCTTAATTGGGAGATCAGCAATGAATATTTTCCAAAGAGAGGACTCAAATTTCTTCTTTATGAAAGCTTTTGTAAAACTTACAAATCCTATTATAAAATTATTTAAGTTTATAACCCCAAGTTTTATAATACCTCTTTTTATTCCATTATACGTTGCATGGTTTTTTTATATGTTCCGTTTTTATGCTATGCCTTATATCTTGGGCTACGATGTCATGGGTATGCTATCTTTTCCTTTAGAAAGTGATATTGCAAAAGAAATTTATCGTTTATTTAATAGATAATTCAAATAAAATTGACTAAAAACTTAAATTTAAAAAAATAAAATGGCAGGAAAAATATATTCACTAATAATTTTTTTAACTCTTTTTTGGGTCTACTGTTTGTATAGTGGTTTTAAAAACCATAAAAAGACCATTACACCTGTAGAGTTTTTCATTTTTGGTAGACAATTACCTTCGTGGGTATATGTCATGACCGCAACTGGTACGATATTTTCGTGCTGGGTTTTTTTTGTGCAACCAGGTTTAACTTTGCTTAATGGCTTTCCTTATGCCACGACTTCATTATCTGTTATTTCTGTTTCATTAATTGGAATAATATTTTTAAAAAAACAATGGATGCTGTCAAAGAAGTATGGATTTGTAACCCCTGCTGAAATGATGAGTTATTATTTTAGGAGTGATCTAATAAGAATTTTGATTGTAGTTATTGGAATAGGATTTGCTATTCCATTTATGGCAATGCAACTTTCTTTGACAGGTGTATTTTTAAATATTTTATCTGATAATGCTATCAGCCCAGGTTCTGCCTCGTTACTACTTGGCGGTATTTTACTTGTATATTTAAGTTTAAGTGGAATAAGATCTTTAATTTATATAGACACACTAAATTTCCTTTTAGCTGTGTTTGGTATAATCGCCTTGGGTTTTGTAGTTTATGATTTGGTTGGTGGTTGGAACCTTTTAAACGAAAGTTTATCAAGAATTTCTAATATTAAAGAAAATTTATTTAATATTAAAGAAAGCTATAATTCTTACTTAACTGTCCCAGGTACTATAAAAGTTGTAGAATTAATTAATAACAATTCGAAGTACGATGGTATTTGGACAAGTTCAATGATTTTGACTTTTGCATTTGCTATCTCAGGAATAGTGATGTCACCAAGTTTTTCAATGTTAGCTTTTTCAAATAGAGATGTAAAATCTTTTGGATCACAGCAAGTTTGGTTTTCATCTTTTTTAATAGGTTTTATTTTGATTTTTTTTGCATCTGCGATCGGTACAGGATCAATTTTTTTAGGCTCAAATGAGATTATAAATCAATCAGGTAATAATATATCAAATATTCTACCTAATGGAATTTCTCCAAATAATCTTGGTAGTGTTGTACCGCATTTAATAAATGTTATAGGTGAATACTCTCCTTTGTTTTTTGGTTTGCTTTTGATTTGCGGTATTGCTGCGCTTCAGTCTTCAAGTATTATTTATCTTAGCAGTAGTGCTCTTCTTACAAGAGATATTTTAAAAAAATTTTTTATTAGAAATATGAATAATAACGAACAAATATTTGCCTTCAGGATTATACTAATGATAATCTTCATTATCGCATTAGTAATATCTGTTCAGAGTCTGGGTTCAATATTTGATTTGGGTAGTTTTGCTTTAGGTATTGCTTGTCAAATGTTTGTTCCATTGATTGCTGTTTGTTATGTCCCATGGTTTACTAAAAATGGAATTTCTTTAGGTATTGTAGTCGGAATAATTACAGTATTTTTAACCGAACAAATTGGTCAAGTGATGTTCGGTGAATTAATTAATTGGGAGAAATGGCCCCTTACAATTCACTCTGCTTTTTGGGGAGTTTTTTTTAATTTTGTTTCAACAACTATAATATCTTTTATTACTCAAGAAGTTAAAGAAACAAATCATAAAAATAAAATCCATGAATTTTTTAATGATCATAGAAATTTTTCAGTGACACGTCGAAGCTTAAAGCCAAGTGCTTGGATTGTAACCATAGCTTGGATATTTTTTGCTTTAGGACCTGGATTAATAATAGGAAATGAAATGTTTGGTAGTCCAGGTAATGTTGAAAGTTGGTCATTTGGAATGCCATCTATTTGGGTTTGGCAAATCATTTTTTGGATACTTGGCGTAATTTTAGTGTGGTTTTTAGCTTTTAAAATGGAAATGTCTACACCATCTGAAAAAACAATCGTGTCCCAGTCTGAGGATATCGGTAATAGAAGTTAAAAAATAAAAAATTTTTTTGACAAAAAAAAATTAAAACTATAAATAAATAGTAATGACAAGTTCAATTAAAATATCTCCTTCTATATTGTCTGCTGATTTTAGCAAATTAGGTGAAGAAATAAAATCTTTGGATATTGCTGGTGCTGATTATATACACGTTGATGTAATGGACGGTCATTTTGTACCCAATCTTACAATAGGACCTGTTGTTATTAAAAAGTTAAGACCTTTCACGAAAAAAATCTTTGACGTTCACTTAATGATTTCACCGGTTGATAAATATATAAAACCATTTTCTGATGCTGGTGCAGATATAATTACTTTTCATCCTGAGGCTACCACAGATATTTCCAGCACTATCAATTTAATTAAAAAAAATAATAAAAAAGTTGGGATTTCATTAAAACCTAAATCAAGTATTGATTTAATAAAAAAATATATGGATCAAATTGACCTGGTTTTAATAATGAGTGTTGAACCTGGCTTTGGTGGTCAAAAATTCATGCCGGAAGTATTAGATAAAGTTAAAAAAATTAAAGAAATAGTCACTGAAAAAAAATTAAACATAGATATAGAAATTGATGGTGGAATTAATTTTAAAAATTCAAAATTAGTAAAAGATGCTGGCGCAAATGTTTTAGTTTCAGGATCAACAATATTTAATGAGAATAACGGAGATTTGAAGAAAAATATAGGATTGCTTCGTTCAAATTAAGAAATGTTAGATCTTAAAGGAATCTATATTTATCTTTTATCACTTCAAAAAATAACCACTAAATATGTAAGAGAATTTTTTTTTTCTACTTCTTTTTATAACAAAATTTTATTATCTGAAATTCCATCTCGATTTTTTTTTTATCCCAATCCACACTTATTATCTCCGTTACTAAACCATAAAGACTCACTTATAAAATTGTCTAAATTTGAAGCGAATTATTTCTGGATAGCTTCTAAAGATAATAATGAAACAAAAAATTTACATAGTTTTCTTTGGCTTAATCTTATTGATAGAAAAAATGAAAAAGAAACACTCCAAAAAATTATTGATAACTGGATAAAAAAATATGGAGATTATAAAAAAAATATTTGGAATGAAAATATATTGAGTAAAAGACTTATTGCGTGGATTTCAAATGCAGATATTATATTAAGTAAACATGATGAGAAGTTTCAAAGAAAATTTTCATCTTCTATTGTTAAACAAATCAACTTTTTAAAAAAAAATATGAATATTGTGTCATACGATACAACAAAAATATCATGTCTTGCATCAATAATTTTGTCAGGGTTAGTTTTCAAAGAATATTATAATAATTATTCTTACGGTCTTAAAGAACTTAAAAAAATTATAAATAATTTTTTCGATAAAAATGGTTTTCCATTAAATAGAAATTCTGAAAATTTAGTTTTATTTTTGCAGTATTTTATAATAATAAAAGAATGGATTAAAAATGCACAAGAACTTGTTCCAGATTATCTTGATGATATTATTGAAAAAAATATCATTTGCCTAAATTCACTAAAAAATGAAAGTAAGGTGTTACCATTGTTTAATGGCACTACTGAAAAGAATTTAAGTGAGTTTTTATTATATCTTGAAAAACTTAATTATATTTCTGGTAAAAAATTAGAATTTGTCGGACAAATACAAATTGTAAAAAATAAAAAGAATACTTTATACTTTGACTCGGGCGAACCTCCACTTTTAAGATTTTCTAAAGATTATCAATCTGGACCATTATCGTTTGAATATTTTAATGAAAATAATAAAATTATTACTAATTGTGGGTATGGTAGGAAAATATCGACTAAAACCGCTTTAATAAGTAAATTCACCTCAGCACAATCCACTCTATGTTTAAGTGATACATCGGTTGTTAAGTTTCAAAAAAATAGTCTAATAAATAAAACTTACGGTTCAACCATAAGTGATGGGTTTAAAGTTTTCGATATAGAAAGAGCAGAAAATAAAAATGATATTTTTTTAACAGCAACCCACGATGCATATTTAAATAATTTTGGTTACCTACATAAAAGAGAAATTAAAGTTCTAAAAAAAAATAGCAGTGTAGTTGGTATTGACTCTCTTATTAAAAAAAAAAATATCTCTGGCAACTTAGATTTTAGTGTAAGATTTCATATTTATCCTGGGATTGATATTGTAAAAACTTTAAGTGGAAAAAGTATACTTTTACAAATTGACAAGAAAAAGTCCTGGGTTTTTTTAACCGAGGATTTAGATTTAAAAATTGAAAAAGGAATATTTTTAGGTAGAAAGAAAGTATTAAACAATCATTGTATTGTTATTTATGGCAATACTAGTAATTTAAATAATAAAATAAAATGGGAATTAAAAAAATCAATTTAAAATATGCTTAGAAAAATAAAAAATGCTTTGATCTCAGTTTCTGATAAATCAGATTTGATAAAATTATTATACCATTTTGAAAAATCTAAAATTAATTTAATTAGCTCTGGAGGCACCTACAAAGAGATAAGAAAACTGGGTTTTAAATGTAAAGAAGTTTCAAAATTTACAAGATTTAAAGAAATGCTTGATGGAAGAGTTAAGACTCTGCATCCTAAAGTCCATGCAGGAATTTTAAACGATAGATCTAATAAAAATCACCAATTACAGATGAGAAAAAATAATTTTCAAAACATAGATTTGATAATAGTAAATTTTTATCCTTTTCAAAAAACTATTTTAAATAAAAAAAATGATAAGAATGTAATTGAGAATATTGATATTGGTGGGCCCACAATGGTACGAGCTGCAGCAAAAAATTTTAAGGATGTAACTATAGTAACAGATAAAGTAGATTATAATCATTTGATTCAACAGTTAAAAAATAACAACGGTTCTACAGATTTAAAATTTAGAAAATACTTGGCCAGTAAGGCTTTTGGGTTAACTGCATACTATGATGGTTTAATTTCAAATTGGTTTAATGAAAAATTGGGAATATCATTTCCAGATAAAAAAATAATAGCTGGAAAAAAACTAGATAATCTTAGATATGGGGAAAATCCTCATCAAAAAAGTAGTATTTATATTCATGGGAATGGAAGTGAGAAAATAGGATTAAAAAAAATAAATGGTAAAAATTTAAGTTATAATAATTATAATGATATATTTTCTGCATTAGAAATTTTATATTCATTAAAAAGTACTGGTACTGTTATTATAAAACACGCGAATCCATCTGGGGTATCGATAAATAAATCACCAATAAAATCTTTTCAAAATGCATTATCGAGTGATCCCATAAGTGCTTTTGGTGGTATAGTTGCATGTAATTTTAAAATTAATAAAAAAATTGCTATAGAATTATCTAAGACTTTTTTTGAAGTAATTTTAGCAAAGAAATTTGAAAAAGACTCTTTGAAGATTTTACAAAAAAGGAAGAATCTAATTATAATAGACATATCGAAATTCAAGTTAAAATCTAATGATCAAATTAGATATTTTGATAATTCTTTTCTTGTACAGGAAAAGGATAATAAAATTTTTGATTATAAAAAGTTAAGATTTGTTACAAAATTAAAACCGACAAGAAAAGATATTGATGAAGCTAAATTTGCAATGAATATTTGTAAATTTGTTAAATCTAACTCAATTGTAATCAGTAAAGACACATCAACTATTGGTATTGGAGCTGGCCAACCAAGTAGAATTGATAGTTGCAAAATCGCTGTAGAGAAAAGTAAAAGATTTCAGCCTAAAAAACTCAAAAATTCAGTTGCGGCTTCAGATGCCTTTTTCCCATTTCCTGATGGAATACAAAAATTAATAAAGTCTGGAGTAAAATTAATTATTCAGCCAGGTGGTTCCATTAGAGACAAAAATTCAATATCTATTGCAGATCGTGCAAAAGTAAAAATGATTTTTACCGGAACAAGGCACTTCAATCACTAAGAAATTCTATCTACTTTAGCTGCTAACACGAAGTCACTTTCATGCAAACCTTTAATCGCATGAGTGAAAATTTTTATTTTAGCATAGCCCCAGCCAAACCAGATATCTGGATGATGTCCCTCTGTTTCAGCGATATGACCTACTTTGTTTACAAAGTTTTGACTTTCTTGAAAATTTTTAAATTTAAATTCTTTGATTAAGTAATAAATTTTATTATCGTCTGCCTTTACATCCCATCCATCTACTTTTTTAAGATATTTGTGAATTTCTTTAGTATCAAAACTTGGGATCCCCCCCTCGCATGGCACACATTTTTTATCAGCTAAATCGCTCATCTTAATATTATAATTAAAAATAAACTAAATAGATATATCTTTCAAAACTTTATTGTCGCTCTTAATGTACCAGTCATCCTGGTTGGAGCGGGAGAAGGGAATTGAACCCTCGGCCTAAACGTTGGCAACGTTTCGCTCTACCACTGAGCTACTCCCGCAAATTTTTTACTAGTATATTACAATAATTTTCCAAAGGTCAATATTAATAACTCATTTCTTTTGAAGCATTGTAAATATATTGAAAGTAAAATATTCCTTTAAAAAATTTATTTTACTCAACATTTTAAAAGGAATGGCCAATTTATTGGAAGTACAATTAGTTTCAAAAAAAACTACATCAAATTTTGAGTTATCAAATATTTCCTTATACTTTTTTAGAGAGTACATATTTAAACCTAATTGTTCTATAGAACTAATTTTATTTTCCCTATTTTTATTGACATTTTTTATCAAAAAGTTGTTAGGCAATATTAAATGGAACCATGGAAAAACAGCTTTCGTATAACCATGGTCGCCATTAAAAAAATTATATAACGGTCCAAACCCAGCATAAATAATTCCATTTGGATTTAATAATTTATACATCGAATTGAGTACTATTCGTAAGTCGATTGTGTGTTCAAATACTTCTTTAGTGATAATGTAGTCAAATTTTAAATCTGTTCTCCAAGAATTAATATCTTGATAAAGAAAATTAATCTTATTTTTATGTTGTGAAAAATTTTTTTCCAAACTTTTGGTAGCAAAATTAATGTATTCTTTGTTTGTATCAATACCAATTATTTTTTTAGGATTTTCTTTTGCAAGATCTAAGGAAAATGCACCTCTTCCACAGCCAAATTCAAGCACCATTTTTTCATTAAGGTACGGTTTGGTTGGGAATCTTGGAAAGAAATTGTTTATACTTTTTTTCTGATTTTCGTAATCTTGTAGACCTATATCCATCAACCTAATTGGGTTTGTTCATCGATATGAAAAAATCTGCATTATTTTTTGTATTTTTAAGCTTTGATATTAAAAACTCAATTCCATCCATTGTACCCATGGGGCTTATGATTCTTCTTAGAACATTCATCTTTGTTAGATCTTCTTTTTTAAATAACAATTCTTCTCTTCGTGTTCCAGATCTTGTTATGTCCACTGCTGGATAAATTCTTTTATCAGAAACTTTTCTATCTAAAATCAGTTCTGAGTTACCAGTACCTTTAAATTCTTCAAATATAACTTCGTCCATTCTACTACCGGTGTCTACAAGAGCTGTAGATATAATGGTGAGAGATCCTCCTTGTTCTACGTTTCTAGCAGCACCAAAAAATCTTTTTGGTCTTTGCAAGGCATTTGCATCTACACCACCTGTTAAAACTTTTCCTGAACTAGGAACAACTGCATTATACGCTCTTCCAAGTCTCGTTATTGAGTCCAATAAAATTACTACATCTTTTTTATGTTCAACTAATCTTTTTGCTTTTTCTATTACCATTTCAGCAACAGCCACGTGTCTTGAAGCGGGTTCATCGAACGTGGAGCTTATAACTTCACCTTTAACAGTTCTTTGCATATCAGTTACTTCTTCAGGTCTTTCATCTATAAGCAAAACCATCAGGTAACATTCTGGATGGTTTGCTGCTAGAGAATGTGCAATATTTTGTAAAATAATTGTTTTCCCTGCTTTAGGTGGAGATATTATGAGAGATCTTTGTCCCTTTCCAATAGGACTAACTAAGTCAATAAGTCTTGCAGTCTGATCGGGTTTTTTTTCTACCGTATTTTTTTCAACCTCCATTTTTAATTGTTGATTTGGATAAAGAGGTGTCAAATTATCAAATGCAATTTTATTTCTCCCTTTCTCTGGATCCTCAAAGTTTATTTGATTTACTTTGAGTAAAGCAAAATATCTTTCAGCATCTTTTGGAGCTCTAATTTCACCTTCGACTGAATCTCCTGTGCGTAATCCAAATCTTCTAATTTGACTGGGGCTAACATAAATATCATCTGGTCCAGGAAGATAATTTGACTCTATAGCTCTTAAAAAACCAAAACCATCCTGTAGAACTTCTAATACTCCCCCGCCAGTAATTTGCTCATTTTTTTCTGCAAGTTTTTTTAATATTGAAAATAATATTTCTTGTTTTCTTAATGTGCTTGGATTTTCAATTCCAAGCTTCTCTGCTTGAGATATTAGCTCAGAAGGTGATTTCTTTTTTAATTCTTGTAAGTTCATATGATTGTTGTTTTAAGGAAAGTAATTATAATATAGTTAATTAAACAAATTATTCAAGTCTAAATAGGCTTAAAAACTACCAAAAATATAATAACAATCAGTAGAATTGTAGGGACCTCATTAATAATTCTATAAAATTTAGGTGATCTTTCGTTTTTATTGATACTAAATTTTTTTAAACAGCTGAAAAGAAAGAAATGATAAAAAGTGAGTATTAAAACTAATACTGTTTTAGCTAACAACCAAAACTCACTGAAAGATTGTAAACCGATGGAGTGGATTAAAATAAAACCAAAAAGCCATGATAAAATCATAGCCGGATTCATAATGTAAATAAATAATCGTTTTTCCATAACTTTAAAAACTTCCATCACATCGGAGCTACTAGTTTCAGAGTGATAAACAAATATTCTAGGAAGATATAGTAATCCTGCCATCCAAGATATAATTGCGATAAGATGTAAGGCTTTAAAAATCAAATATAAATTCATTATTGGAAGTATTTCTCTGCAAGATATTTTAATAGCTTTATATGATCATCATTGTCGTTTAAACACGGAACAACATCAAAATTTTCACCTCCACTTTTTATAAAGCTTTCCTTTCCTTGTATAGATATTTCTTCCAAAGTTTCTACACAGTCTGAGGAAAAACCTGGACAGATAACTAATATATTTTTTTTGCCATCTTTTGGCAAACTCTCTAAGGTTTTATCGGTGTATGGCTGAAGCCATTCTTGGGGACCAAATCTTGATTGAAATGTTGTTTTTATTTTAACTTGAGTAAATTTTTCAGAAATAAGTCTCGAAGTCTTTTGGCAATAACAATGGTAGGGGTCACCCTTACTAAAATAGTTTTTTGGTATACCATGATATGAAGCAATTATTAAATCTGGTTTCCAATTTATTTCAGCAATTTTTTTATTTAAACTATTTACTAAGGCATCAATGTAGAGTGGTTCTGATTCATAGTGTGGTATAATTTGTAAGCTAGGCTGCCATCTCATTCCCATCAAGGTTCTATAAACTTCATCACAAACTGTAGCTGTTGTAGCAGCTGCGTACTGTGGATACAAAGGAAGAACTATAATATTCTCACAACCTTGCTTTTGAAGAATTTCCATTTTGCTTTTAATACTTGGGCTTCCATATCTCATTGCATAATCTATAAATAAGTTTTTATGCTTCATTCTCTCTGATAATTTTTTAGTTTGCATTATTGTGTGATATCGAAGAGGGGACATGTCCTCTTTTCTCATCCATATTTCCTTGTAGGCTTTTGCTGTTTTTGATGGACGAAAATTTAATATAAAAAGATTTAATATCACCTTCCACAAGATCGGATTAACCTCGATCACTCTTCTATCTGATAAAAATTCTTTTAAATATCTTCTTATATCAAACCATTTTGTCGAGTCTGGTGTTCCAAGATTGATTAAAAGAAGTCCTGTTTTGCCAAATTTTACTTCTGGGTGATCCGAGTTCATTTGTAATCTCTTACTAAATTTGTAACTAGTTTAATTGTTTCAGGTTTAGTATCTGGAAGAACGCCATGCCCCAGATTAAAAATGTAGGGCTTGTTTTTGAATATATCTAAATAAAGTTTAACTTGTTTTTTAATTTCTTCCTCGTTTTTAAGTAATGTTTTGGGGTCCATACCTCCTTGTATTACTGTGTCATTAATATTTTCGCTTATCCACTTTGGATCGACCTCGTAATCAATGCTTATACAATCAGGTTTAACAAAAGAACAAAAATTAGTATAATTTTTTTTTATTCCTCTCGGAAAGCAGATAACTGGAACCTTTAATGATTTTACAAAATTCACTATTTTATAATTTGGTTCGTAACAAAATTTGTTAAGTTTATCCTCTGGTATTAAGCCTGCCCAAGAATCGAATATTTGAATAACATTTGCTCCAGCATTGACTTGATTTTTTATATGAACACATATGGTGTTAATTAACTTTTCTAATAGTTTATCTACTAAATTTTTATCTTCTATAATCTCATTAAATACAAAATTGTTTTTTGGTGATTGACGATTAATCATATAGAGCATGAGTGTCCAGGGTGCGCCTACAAAACCTATTAAACTTTTACCGGTAATTTCTTTTTTAACTTTATCTATAGCTTCATAGACTGGTTTTAGTTTTTTTGTAAAATGATTGTTTGTAGTTTTTAATACTTCATCTAATTTATATTCGTCTAATAAAGGACCATGCCCCTTTTTAAATTTAACACCCTGTCCTAATCCGTAAGGTATCATTAAGATATCAGAAAATATTATTGCAGCATCTAGATCAAATCTCTCTATAGGTTGCACCGTTATTTTTCTCGCTAATTCACTATTTAAGCAAAGCTTTATGAAATCAGTATTATTTTTCCTTATTTCCATAAATTCAGGAAGATATCTTCCAGCCTGTCTCATAAACCAAACGGGTGTATCGTTGATTTTTAATCTAGATATACAATTTACTAGTCTATTCATAATAATTAATAATATAGATATAATATATATTTAATGTAATAGGTCATGTTAGTTAGTAAAATAGGGATATTTCTTATTTAATTTACACTTAGTTTGAATAAAAAAAACAGATATTCCTGGATTTTCTTAAATTATTAACAATGTTAATTAATAGATATTAAATTATTAACACAAAACCAAATGTTGAATACTTGTGAATTATTGTTATCAAAAAAACAATTCCTAAAATTACTGTTAATATCTTTTTTTTATACTAATATTATCCACAAAACATAATGAATAACAAATATCAAATATTCCTAATATCGGATTCTACCGGTGAAACTCTTGATAGAATTTTTCTGGCTCTCCAGTCTCAATTCACAAATTTTGACTATGATAAAAAGGAGTTTGTTTTTATAAGAACAGAGCAACAAATAGCTAAAATTTTAAAAGAATGTAATAAAAAATCTAATTCAATAATTTTATATACTATTGTTGATACTAGTTTGGCAAAACATTTAGCTTCTGAAAGCTTTAAGAATAATATCCCATGTTTTGGTGTACTTGGAAACTTAATTTTAAGTTTTTCTAAATTACTCAACCAAAAAGCAACACACAAACCAAGCGCCCAACATGTTCTTGATGAAGATTATTACAAAAGAATAGAGGCCATTCAATTTACCATGGCCCATGACGATGGAAAAAAAAATGAGGATATAAACAAAGCTGACATAATACTGCTGGGTGTAAGTAGAACAAGCAAAACTCCAACTTCAATTTATCTAGCAAACAGAGGATACAAAACTTTAAATATACCGCTAGTTCTCGACCAAAAAATACCTGATCTACTGAAAACCGCAAGTAGTAAATTTTGTATAATTGGCTTGGTTGCAGACGCAGAACGACTTTCTGAGATCAGAAAAACAAGAGCTAATACAAATCAAAATATAGATTTAAAATTGTACACAAACGTAGATAAAATTAAGGAAGAAGTTAACAACTCAAAAACAATGTTTAAAAAGCACAACTGGCCTATAATAGATGTAACACGAAGGTCTGTAGAAGAAACTGCGGCATCAATAATAAAAATTTATGAAATAAAAAAAAATAAATGAAGATTATATTAGCTTCCAAAAGTGGAGTAAGAAAAGAAATATTAAAAAAAAATAAGATAGATTGTGATGTTGAGCCATCCAGTATAGACGAAGATGAGGTGAAAATTTCAATGTTAAATGAAGATGCAACACCTGCACTTATTTCAAAGAATTTAGCTGAACTAAAAGCTAATAAAATAAGTAACAAAAATCCAGATAAAATAGTCTTAGGAGCGGATAGTGTAATCGATCTTCAAGGAGAGTTAATATCAAAGCCAAAATCAAGACAAGAAGCTCTAGAAATACTCAAAAAATTAAACGGAAAGAAACACCAGTTAATAAGTTCAGTTTGTATATCAAAAAATGGGTCGATGATTTGGAATTGCACTGATGCCTCTTCACTAACTATGAAAGAACTTAATTTAGACCAAATTAAATCGTATTTAAAAAAAGTGGATGATGAAAGATTATTTGCTTACGGAGTCTATCAAATCGAATCTAGTGGAAAAGATTTATTTTCAAAAATCGAAGGAGATGAAGACACAATCATGGGCCTTCCTGTTAAAAAGATTAAGGAGTACTTAAATAATCTAAAATGTTAATTCTAATTTGGTTCGTAGTTTGTATAATTTTTTATTTAGTCCAAAAAATTCTTGGTAACTCTGGACATGCACTTGAGTTATTTGCTTTATTAACTGCTTTAGTATTATTTTTTATCGATAGATTTAGTAGAAAAACAAAAAAATGAACAAATATTTAGTAATAGGAAATCCAATAGAGCACTCCTTATCACCATTATTGCATAGCTTTTGGATTAAAAAACACAGCATAAATGCTATCTACGAAAAACAGTTAGTTAAGAAAAATGATATTGAAAAAATTTTCAACGACATGAAAGAAAATAAGATACAAGGAATAAATGTTACAGTGCCTTTCAAAAAAGTTGTAATCCCTTTTCTGGATCGATTATCAGACACTGCAAAAAAGACTCAATCGGTAAATACAATTTTTAAAAGACAAAACAAGTTAGTTGGTGATAACACAGATGTTTACGGTTTTTCAGAAGCAATAAAACTTACCAATTTCGATCTAATAAATAAAAAAGCACTTATTTTGGGAGCTGGTGGTGTGGTTCCTTCTATCATATTGGCCCTAAAAAACATGGGGAGTTTGCAAATAACTTTATCTAACAGAACAAATGAAAAAGCAGAAAATTTAAAAAAAAGCTTTCCTTTTTTAAAGGTTATTAGTTGGGGGGAAACAATAAAATCTGATTTAATAATTAATGCCACAAGCTTAGGTATTAAAAAAAATGAGGAAATTAAACTAGATTATTCTAAACTAGATGGTCAACTATTTTATGACGTAATTTACAATCCCCCAAAAACAAAATTTTTAGAAAATGCAAAAAAATTTGATAGAAAAACAGAGAATGGAAAGAATATGTTTATTTACCAAGCACAGAAGGCATTTGAAATATGGCATGGCATTAAGCCAGAAATTAATGAAGAGGTTAGCAACTTAATTAAATGATTAGAATTGGAATCACAGGTCCATTAGCATCTGGCAAATCAACGGTAGCAAAAATGATTTCTTCAAAAAAATACCCACTTTTTGATGCTGATAAAGCTGTAAGGAAAATTTATCAGACAAACACTTTTAAAAGTAAAATCTTTAAAAAATTTAATTTACAAAATAAAAAAAATTTAAGAAATAAAATAATAAAAATTATTTTAACTAATAAGAAATCTTTACGAGATTTAGAAAAAATCATTCACCCTCTTGTAAGAAAAGAAATAAGAAAGTTCTCAAAAAAAAATAAAAGAAAAAAGTTTCTAGTCTTTGAAATACCACTTCTTATTGAAAGCAAATTAATGAAAAATTATCATAAAATTATATTGGTTAATTCAAGAAAAGATTTAAGGTTAAAAAGATATCTTAAAAGGGGAAATAACAAGAAGATTTTTAATCTTTTAAATAAAAGGCAACTTCCTCCTGTAAAAAAATTTAAATTTTGTGATTATGTTATCAACAACAATGGATCTTTAAAACTTTTAAAAAATAATATTAAAAATATAATGATTGAATTATGACCGAAATTTTTTTAGACACAGAAACAACTGGTTTATCAGTTAAAGATGGAGATAGAATTATAGAAATTGCCTGTATTGAAACTAAAGATCTTATTCCAACAAATCGAGTTTTTCACAAATTAATAAATCCAGAAAAAAAAGTTTCTCAAGAAGCTTTCAAAGTTCATGGATTCTCAGATGATTTTTTAAAAAAAAAAGAAAAATTCGTTGAAATTGTCGAACTATTTTTAGAATTTATAAAAGGAAAAAAATTGATTATTCATAATGCGCCCTTCGATATAGGATTTTTAAACAGTGAACTTAAAAAATTAAATAAAAAAAGTTTAGATACAAATGACGTTGAGGATACTCTTAGCTTGGCAAGATCTAAATTCCCATCGTCATCTAACTCATTAGACAATCTTTGTAAAAGATTCAACATTGATCTCTCAAGAAGAACAAAACATAACGCTCTACTAGATTGTGAATTACTAAGGGAAGTTTACATTAATTTAATTGGCCAGAAAGAACCATCGCTATCGTTCCAAGAAAAAGATTTTTCTTCTGAAAAAAAAGTATTCAATTTAAACGTCCAAAATAGACCAAAAATAATTATTGATGTTAATTCAGACGAAGAAAAAAAACACAAACATTTCCTAAAAAGCGAAATGAAAAAAAATTTTTTCTAAGACTTTTTATTTAAAAAAAGTTTTTCAAAATCTACTTCTTTTTCTAAATTTATGTTTTTAAAACCAGATTTTTCAAACAAATAGCATAATGTGCTTCTTATTTCTGGATAAATAGTTTTTGGAACTTCAACTAAAATTATTTTTTCTAAAATATCCTTTTCATGTTCTTTTTCCAAATTAATTAAGGAAGAAAAACAAATTGAAATAGGAGATAATTTTGTATCTTTTTTTGAGGTCAAATACAAGGTGGTGTCAACTTCAATTACGTTATTATTTATCTTTTGACTTTTAATATCAAAATTAACTAAAAAATCTTTTATATTTTTTTCTAAAAGAAAATAAGCCTTCGCACCTGAAATTTCAAACGACAAATCTTTTATATATTTTGAGACTATTTTATAACTCATCTTTTTTCCCCTTTTTTTCTTTGTCAATTATTTCCCCATCTATATAATTTTCAGTTTTCTTATCAAAATTTTTTTTCTTTATAATCGAACTTATAATCACTTTTCTTGTCCAAGGTATTAAAAGAAAAAATCCCAAAGTGTCTGTTATGAAACCAGGAAATATTAATAAACATGCAGCAAAAGCTATAGATGCACCTGAAACCATTTCAAAAAGTGGAATTTCATTTTTATACATACTTATTACACCTGCTTTAAGTGTGCTAAGACCTTGTAATTTTGCAAAGTATATCCCAACGACCGCTGTCAAAAATATTAGCAAAATCGTATTAATAGCACCAACATTTTGGCCAATTTTGATCATTACAAATATTTCAACAGCTGGAATGCCAATTAAAAATAATAATATTGTGTTCATTTGTCCGTTTCCAAATTATATTAATAATGTATATTTATCAAATTATGAGTAATAATTTCGGGTATTTAGACATAATCCTTCTAGCTATGATAGCTGGTTTCATAATTCTAAGATTAAGAAATATTCTTGGAAGAAGAACAGGCCATCAGGATAAAGTCTATAGTAGTTTCTCAGAAAAGGAATTTGATAAATTTAAGGAAAAATTTAAATCAAAGACAAAAAAATCTCAGACAGAGTTTGACAAGGAACAAAGAAAAGAATTTTTAAAAGGAGCTGAGATAGCTTATGAAACGATAATTAATTCATTTGCCAAAGGCGATAAAAAAAGTTTAGAAGATTTATTAACTAAAGACATGAGGAAGAACTTCGAGATTGCCATTGAAGAAAGAAATAAAAATAATATTAAGTCCGAATTAACTTTTATAGGGATTAAATCCTCTGTTGTTGAAAATTTTGAAAAAACAACCAATGCACTTTTTTTTACAGTTAAATTTGTAAGTGAAATAATTTCTGTAAAAAAGGATAAAGATAATAATGTTATCGAAGGCGATCCAAATAAAATTAAAACTGTTATAGACAGATGGAAATTCACTCGTTCAATGTCAAGCATGAGTCCTAATTGGTATCTCGCTGAAATCAAAAATAGTTGAAAAAAAAATCAAAATTATCTAAAGCAGATAAACAGAGTTGGAATGATTATTTAGAAAATCCATTAGATATTCTTGATAAAGAAGAAAAAGAATTCAAAAGAAAAAAGCTTACAAGATATAAATTCGATCTTCATGGTCTTTCAATAGAGCATGCAAATAAAAAAGTTTCAGATATCATTGAAAATTGTTATGAAAAAGGTTTTTCAGAAATTTTACTCATAACTGGGCAAGGTCATCATTCAAATCTAGATAAAAATGTATATGTATCTGTTGATCACAGTACACTAAAAGGAACAGTACCAGAGTTTATTAAGAATAATTTATCACTATCCTCAAAAATTATAAAAATGGAAAACGCAAAGCCAAAGGAAGGTGGTCAAGGTGCTTTAATTATAAAGTTAAAAAAACCTTAAAGTATAAATTTTGATAAATCTGTATTTTTAACAAGATCACCTAAATTTTTACTTACAAATTCTTTATTTACTTTTATTGTTTGCCCTGCCTTATCTGAAGCTGTAAAACTAACTTCATCTAAAACTTTTTCAATTATTGTATGCAACCTTCTTGCTCCAATATTTTCTACGGTAGCATTAATTTCGGTCGACAGTTTCGCAAGCATATCTATACCATCATCAGAAAAATCAAGTTCAACATCTTCAGTCTTTAATAAAGCTTTATATTGTTTTATTAAACTATTATCAGGCTCTTTAAGTATTCTTTTAAAATCATCTTCTGTTAATGCACTTAATTCTACCCTTATTGGTAAACGTCCTTGTAATTCTGGAAGTAGATCAGATGGCTTTGCTAACTGGAAGGCCCCAGAAGCAATAAATAATATATGGTCTGTTTTTACTGGTCCGTATTTTGTATTAACTGTCGTTCCTTCTATTAATGGAAGTAAATCTCTTTGCACGCCCTCTCTAGATACATCTCCACCAATTCTGTCTCCTCTCGCTGAAACTTTATCAATTTCATCTAAAAATACGATACCATTATTCTCAGTTGAGTCTTTCGCTTGTTTAATAATTTTTTCTTGCTCGATCATCTTGTCGGACTCCTGGGCAATTAATATTTCATGTGACTCTTTTACCGTCATCTTCTTCTTTTTACCTTTTGAATTTCCAGACTTACCAAGTATTTCGCCAATATTTACCATACCTATGTTGGCACCTGGCATCCCAGGAATTTCAAAACTAGGCATTCCAGATGAAGTGTCATTAACCTCTATTTCAATTTCGTTTTTATCTAAATCACCAGAACGTAATCTTTTTCTAAAACTTTCTCGTGTTGCTAAGCTAGCCTTTTTACCAACTAAAGCATCTAATACTTTTTCTTCTGCAGCCAACTGAGCTTTAGCATGGACTTCCTTTCTTCGCTTCTCTTTTTCCATGGCAATAGCTATTTCAATTAAATCTCTAATTATTTGTTCTACATCTTTACCAACATAGCCTACCTCAGTAAAACGTGTTGCTTCTACTTTTATAAAAGGTGCTTGAGCTAATTTTGATAATCTTCTCGATATTTCAGTTTTACCTACACCTGTTGGTCCAATCATCAAAATATTTTTCGGTAAGACTTCATCTTTCATATCATCTGATAGAGCTTGTCTTCTCCACCTATTTCTCAATGCCACCGCGACTGCTCTTTTAGCCTGGTGCTGTCCAATAACATATCTGTCTAATTCTGAAACTATTTCTCTCGGAGACAAGGCACTTACCCTTGAACTATTTTTATTTGAAGAATCTTTTACAATTTTAAGATTTGGCATTTTTTGCGTCATTTTTAAACTTTCTCCGTTGTTACATTGCCATTTGTAAATACGCAAATCTCTGAAGCCACTTTTAATGATTTTTTTGCAATTTCTTCTGCTGACATATCACTTTCCATTAAGACTTTTGCAGCAGCAAGAGCATAATTTCCACCTGAGCCTATTCCAATTATACCATCTTCTGGTTCTAAAACGTCTCCTGTTCCAGAAATAATAAAACTTTTTTCTTTATCTGCTACTGCCATCAACGCTTCTAACCTTCGTAAGTATTTGTCTGTCCGCCAGTCTTTAGCAAGTTCAACAGCAGCTCTTGTAAGGTTGCCTGCATGTTTTTCTAACTTTGCTTCTAATCTCTCAAAAAGGGTTAATGCATCTGCAGTTGATCCAGCGAAACCTGCGATCACATTTCTTTTCTCAATCTTTCGAACTTTTTTGGCTTTACTTTTCAGCACTGTATTTCCTAAGCTAACTTGTCCGTCGCCAGCTACAATAGTTTGATTTCCCTTCCTAATAAGGACTATTGTGGT
>MDTB01041502.1_pt1 | contig 18962 bp, 21 predicted proteins | sample 811161 | NCBI WGS metagenome assembly MDTB01 (sample SAMN05326650, study PRJNA326480) | marine metagenome | isolation source: seawater | place: Mediterranean Sea | collected 2009
TATTTAGTAAGAATCCCAATTGGCATTTATCAGATATCATAGGTAAGTGAAAAATAAAAAAACGATTTCAGAAAAAGATTCAAAAGACTGGGAAGATTTTATTAATAATCCCGCACATGTTTATGATAAAGAGGAAAAAAGCAATTCAACTGTAAAAAACAAAAGATACAAATTTGATCTACACGGTTTCTCTCTCGATCAAGCAAATAAAAGAGTTGGTGAAATCATAAATTATTGTATTGAAAATTCTTTCCGAGAAATTTTATTAATTACCGGTAAAGGCAAACACTCAACAACAAACGATGTATACAAATCAAGCGAACTAAGCAAGCTTCGTTATTCGATACCGGAATTTATAAAAACACATCATAAACTATCAAAACTTGTTAACAATATATCGGTTGCTAATCAAAAAGAGGGAGGTGACGGAGCCTTGTTATTAAGATTAAAAAAATTATAAGATAAATTTAGAAAGATCTGTATCTTTTACTAGATCACCGAGATTATTTTGAACATACTTCTTATCAATTATAATCTTTTCTCCCGCTCTATCCGAGGCACTAAAACTTATTTCATCTAAAACTTTCTCAATAATAGTGTGAAGTCTTCTTGCTCCAATATTTTCTACAGTTGAATTTACTTCAGCAGAAATTTTAGCTAACATATCTATGCCGTCTTCTGTAAATTCAAGATTCACTTTTTCTGTTTGAAGCAAGGCTTTATATTGTTTGATTAAACTATTGTCTGGTTCCTTTAAAATTCTTTTAAAATCATCTTCATTTAAAGCGCTTAACTCTACTCTGATCGGAAGTCTTCCTTGAAGTTCAGGTAATAAATCTGATGGTTTAGCGAGCTGAAAAGCACCAGATGCAATAAATAAAATGTGGTCAGTTTTAATTGGACCATGCTTTGTACTTACAGTAGTACCCTCTATTAAAGGAAGCAAATCTCTTTGTACTCCTTCTCTTGAAACGTCCCCACCAACTCTATCTCCCCTTGCCGAAACTTTGTCTATTTCATCAAGAAATACTATTCCATTATCTTCTGTTGATTTTTTTGCTTCTTTAATTATTTTATCCTCCTCAATCATTTTGTCTGACTCTTGGGCAACTAAAATGTCATGAGACTCTTTCACTTTCATTTTCTTCTTTTTTCCTTTTTTATTTCCCATAGATTTACCAAAAATATCTCCGATATTTACCATACCTACGTTTGCTCCAGGCATCCCAGGTATTTCAAAGCTTTGCATTGATGAAGGATTATCAAAAACCTCGATTTCAATTTCGTTATTGTCTAAATCTCCATTTCTAAGTCTTTTTCTAAAACTTTCCCTTGTAGCTACACTAGCTTTGCTTCCAACTAGTTGATCAAGTACCTTTTCTTCAGCCAACAATTGAGCTTTGGCATTAACTTCTTTTCTTTTTCTTTCTCTAACCATTGCTATGGCAATTTCTATTAAATCTCTAATTATTTGCTCTACATCTCTTCCAACATAGCCAACCTCTGTAAATCTAGTAGCTTCAACTTTAATAAATGGGGCTTCAGCCAATCTTGATAATCGTCTTGAGATTTCAGTTTTACCTACACCAGTAGGGCCAATCATTAAAATATTTTTTGGTAATACTTCATCTCTCATGTCATCTGTTAACGCTTGACGTCTCCATCTATTTCTTAAAGCAACTGCAACTGCTTTTTTTGCTTCTTTTTGCCCAATTACATATCTATCTAGCTCAGAAACAATTTCCCTCGGAGAAAGAGCGCTAACCTTAGATTCATTTTCTGATTTAGTATTCTTTTTTAGAATATTAATATTTGTGACTTTTTTCTTTTCTGACATGATTAAATTTTTTCTATTGTAACGTTGTTATTTGTGAAAACACAAATATCTGATGCAACTTTAATTGATTTTTTCGCTATTTCCTCTGCTTTAAGATCTGTTTCAATTAAAACTTTTGCCGCAGCTAAAGCATAATTTCCACCAGATCCTATTCCTATAATACCATCCTCAGGCTCCAACACATCACCTGTTCCAGAAATAATAAAACTATTTTTTTTATCTGCTACAGCCATAAGAGCTTCTAATCTTCTCAAAAATTTATCACTCCGCCAATCTTTTGCTAATTCAACGGCAGCTCTTTGTAAATTTCCAGCGTGTTTTTCTAATTTTGCCTCAAGCCTTTCAAATAAGGTTAATGCATCAGCTGTTGATCCTGCAAAGCCAGCAATCACTCCCCTTTTCTCTATTTTTCTTACCTTTTTAGCTTTACTTTTTAAGACTGTATTTCCTAAACTTACTTGGCCATCGCCAGCTACCACAGTTTCGTTGCCTTTTCTAAGAAGAACAATCGTAGTTCCATGCCATTTTTCAGCTGTATTCATGATATTATATGTGGAGATTAATTTAGGATCTTCAATAGTGATTTATTGATAAAATGACCATTTGAATATATATCAAGTTAAATCGGCAATAGTATATGAAAAGAAAAGCTAAAATTACTAGAAAAACAAAAGAAACTAGCATTTCTGTCTCGGTCAATTTAGACGGCAAAGGAAAATATAGCATCAAAACTGGAATAGGTTTTTTAGATCATATGCTTGAGCAATTGTCGAAACATTCTTTAATCGATTTAGAGGTTAAAGCTAAAGGTGATACACATATTGATTTACATCACACCACCGAAGATACTGGTATAGCTATAGGAGAAGCTATTAAAAAAGCTGCTGGTAATCGAAAAGGCATTACAAGATATGCTTCAACAATGATTCCTATGGATGAAACGTTAAGCCGTGTTTCCATTGATGTTTCAAATAGACCTTACTTAATTTGGAAAGTAGACTTAGCTGTTGAGAAGTTGGGTGAAATGGATACTGAGCTTTTTAAAGAATGGTTCCAAGCATTTTCACAATCAGCAGGAGTTACTTTACATGTTGAAAATATTTACGGTGATAATAGTCACCACAAAGTTGAGTCTTGTTATAAGGGATTAGCTAGATCACTTAAGGATGCTTTAGCAATAGATAAAAGAATTAAGAATTCTATACCTTCGACAAAAGGCTCTATTTAAATTTGATGAACGTCATAATTGTTGACTACCAATCGGGCAATATAAGCTCAGTCATAAACTCTTTTACAGAGGTTGGTAAAGGTAAAGTTAATTTAAAAATTACTTCCGATATTAAGAAAATCAAATCAAGCGATAAGATTGTTTTACCTGGGCAAGGATCATTTAAAAGTTGTGTTGACTCTTTAACCAGTATCAGTGGATTAGTTGATACACTTAAAGAATTTACAATATTAAAAAAGAAACCATTGTTAGGAATTTGTGTAGGTTTGCAAATGTTTGCTGACGTCGGTTACGAAGAGGCAGAAACAAAAGGTTTAGGCTGGATACCAGGAAAAGTTTCTAAAATCAACAATCAAAAAGGTAAATTTAAACTTCCACACATAGGCTGGAATGAAATTGAAATTAAAAAAGGAAGTAAAATATTTAAAGATATAAAAAATAAATCTCACATGTATTTTGTACATAGTTATGAGCTAATTCCTGAGGATAAATCAGTTATTTCTGCAACAACTGACTATTCATCAAAGATCGTGTGTGCCATAGAGAAAGAAAATTTGTTCGGAACCCAATTTCATCCTGAGAAGAGCGATATGATGGGATTGAAAATTATTGATAATTTTTTAAAATTATAATGAAAATATTTCCTGCTATAGATATTAAAGATAAAAAATGTGTGAGGCTAATTAAAGGAGACTTTCAAAACAAAACTGAATACGAAACTTCACCAGTTGAGCAAGCAGGAAAATTTAAAGATTGTGGTTTCAAAAATCTACATATAGTTGATCTTGACGGTGCTTTAACAGGTAAAATAGTCAATTTGGATATTATTAAAGAAATAGTAAGTAAATACGATTTCAAAATTGAAGTAGGCGGAGGTGTTAGAAACATGGAAAGCGTAAAACAGTATATTGATGTAGGAGTAGAAAAAGTGATTTTAGGTAGTGGAGCAATTAAAAATAAAGAATTCTTAAAAGATGCATGTAAAAAATTTAAAAATAAAATTGCTTTAGGATTGGACGCAAAGAATGGAAAACTTTCGGTGCATGGTTGGAAAGAAAATTTGAATATTAAAACTATAGATTTTATCAAAGAAGTAAATAATTTTGGTGTTGGCAGAATTATTTATACAGATATAAATAGAGATGGAATGAAAATGGGCCCTAACTTTGAAGAGACAGTTAAAATTGCTGAAATCTCTAATTGCCCAGTAATTATTTCTGGTGGAGTTTCCTCTATTAAAGATATTAAGAAAGCAAAAGATTTAAATAATAAACAAATTGAAGGTATAATTATTGGTAAGGCTATATATGATGGAGATATTAAGGTTGATGAGTTAGTAAAAGAGATAGATTAATATGGTTGCAAAATTATCTACGATAAAACGCAAAATAAGAAATGGTGAAAAACTTGGTTTTTCAGAAAAAGCTAGAGCGATAAACAAAGGATTGTTACCAAGTAAAGCAAAAAAAAAGAAAAAAAATGTTAAAAAATAGAATTATACCTTGTCTTGATGTCAAAAATGGAAGAGTGGTTAAGGGAACTAACTTTGTTGAACTAAAAGATGCTGGAGATCCAGTTGAACAAGCTAAAATTTATAGCGATAGTGGTGCTGACGAGATTTGTTTTTTAGATATTACCGCATCCAATGAAAATAGAGATACAATCGTTGAAATTGTAAGAAAAACTGCAAAAGAATGTTTTGTTCCTTTAACTGTTGGGGGAGGTGTTAGAACTATTCAAAATATTACTGATTTATTGTTAGCTGGAGCAGACAAAGTTTCTATCAATACAGCGGCAGTAAAAGATATTGATTTCGTTAAAGAAGCATCTAAAAAATTTGGATCTCAATGTATTGTAGTAGCTATTGATGCCAAAAAAGTTTTAGAGAATAAATGGGAAGTTTTCACACATGGAGGAAGAAATAAAACAGGCATTGACGCTGTTGAATTTGCTAAAAAGATTGAAAATAATGGAGCTGGAGAAATTCTTTTAACGTCAATGGATAAAGATGGGACTAAATCTGGTTACGATATTAATTTATTAAAAGCAATTACAAAAAGCACCAATATACCTGTCATAGCATCTGGCGGAGTTGGAACATTAGATCATTTATATGATGGTATAGTTAAAGGCGGGGCAAGCGCAGTTTTAGCTGCTTCCATATTTCACTATGGAGAATTTAAGATTAAAGATGCTAAAGAATATTTGAATTCTAAAAATGTATCGGTAAGATTATAAAATGTTTGAAAACTTAGAACAATTGATAAAAATAATCAGGGAGAGAAAAAACTCTTCACCGGACAAGTCTTATACAAATAAACTTCTTAATGATAAAAACTTGAGTCTTTCTAAAGTAAAAGAAGAAATAGGTGAATTAATCGAGTCAGTGAATAAAAATTCTAATAAAATTCATGAAGCTGCTGATGTGATTTATCATTTGATGGTTTACTTAGAGGCTAATAATATTAAGATTGAAGAGGTTATGAGTGAACTAAAGAAAAGACAAAAATGAAATACGATAAGAACAATATATTTGCAAAAATTCTTAGAGGTGAGATTCCTTGTGAGAAAGTTTATGAAAATGAATATATCTTAGCTTTTCACGATATTAACCCTCAAAAAAAAGTCCATGTTTTAGTTATTCCAAAAGGCGAGTACGTAGATCTCGACGACTTTAACAGAAAAGCTTCTGATAAAGAAATTATCGAATTCAGCAAAGCAATAACTTACGTCGCTGAATTAATGGGATCAAAAGTTAAAGGTTATCGAACTTTAACCAATATTGGTAGCGATGGAGGGCAAGAGGTTCCTCACTTACATTTTCATATTTTCTCAGGTGAAAAGATTGGAAAGATGGTTAGCTAATGGTTTCTAGAGTGAAAAGATATTTCTTAGAAATAAAAGATTTTTCAAAAACAATTGACTTAAATCTTCCAGAAAATTTTCAAATTATTTTAGATGAAAAAGATAATTTCCATTTAAATAAATTTTTTTATAAGCAAATAGGAGTGGATCATTATTGGAAAGATAGATTGTTATGGTCTGATAGTGAATGGGTAAAATATGTTACTAATAAAAATTTGGAGACACATGTATTAAAAAAAGGTGAAGACTTTGTTGGTTACTATGAGCAGGAATACCATCCAGTTTCTAAAGAAGTAGAATTAATCAATTTGGGAGTATTAAAAGAATTTAGAGGATTAAAGCTTGGGTCCACACTTGTTAACCACGCTATTGCTAGTGCATCTAGAAAAAATCCAGATAGAATGTGGGTTCATACTTGTAGCCTAGATCATAAGTACGCTTTAAAAAATTATAAATCAAAAGGCTTTCAAATTTTTAAAGAAGAAGAAATTAATTTTGTAGCTTAATTAATTTCAGGCACTTTAAAAGTGCCTTTTTTGTAGACGTCATTTTTTGCAACAATATTAAGGGTAAAATTTATATTATTGTTATATCGATCTATAATTTGCCAACCCTTTAAATCTAAACTTTTTCTATCAAAAAAAACTGTTATTTCATTATCACCAAGATAAACAAGTTTAATTATTTTATCTGCTAATTCTAATCTCCCTGATTGAACAATTTTTAGAAGTTTATCTTTATATAAAATATTTAAGAACGGAGACTTTGAAAGTGGATAATAATAAGTTTTATTATATCTCTTCTGAGTTATTGCTAATCTTTTATTATTTATTACTAATTCCTTACTCTTATCATCAAAATAATTACATTTTAGTTTTCCAGGAAATTCTAAAAGGCAATTCCCTTTCTCTGCTTTTTCATTAATTAATTGATCAAATGTAAATTCTAATGAATTTAAGTTATTCAATTGAGTAATTATTTGAGTCTTTTCATTAGCAGATAGATTTGCTGATATTAAAATGAAAGCCGATAATAAGAATATTCTTTTAAAGAACTTCACGTTTACCAACATGATTTGCTTTACTTACAATCCCCTTTTCTTCCATCATATCAATAATTCTAGCGGCTCTATTGTATCCGATCTGTAATTTTCTTTGTAAAAAACTGGTAGAGGCTTTTCTTTCGACTTTGATTATTTCTATTGCTTTTAAATATAATTCGTCCTCACCCTCATTTGAGATGTCGTCTGTTTGATTTACTTCATTCTCAGTAATATCGTCAATATAATCTGGACTTCCTTGTGAACGTAAAATACCAGTAATTTTCTCAATTTCTTTTTCAGAAATGTACGGACCATGAATTCTAATTATTCTATTTGCTGAGGACATAAAAAGCATATCTCCTTTACCTAAAAGTTGTTCCGCCCCCTGTTCACCAAGTATTGTTCTACTATCAATTTTTGAACTCACTTGAAATGAAACTCTAGTCGGAAAATTCGCTTTAATGGTACCAGTAATCACATCAACGCTTGGTCTTTGGGTTGCCATAATTATATGAATACCTGCTGCTCTTGCCATCTGTGAAAGTTTTTGAATATAATTTTCGATTTCTTTTCCTGCTACTAGCATTAGGTCTGACATTTCATCAACAACTACAATGATGTACGGCATTTTAAGCTTATGTTTTGCGTTGTATCCATCGATGTTTCTTACACCCATCTTACTCATTAACTTGTATCTATTATTCATTTCTCTCACAGTCCACCCTAATGCTGATGTAGCTTTTTTAGCATCAGTAATAACCGGAGTTAAAAGATGAGGGATGCCCTCGTAAGCTGAAAGCTCCAACATTTTCGGGTCAATCAAAATTAGCTTACAATGATCGGGGTTAAGTTTATAAAGCAAAGAGACAATTATAGTATTTATACAAACTGATTTTCCTGAACCAGTAGTTCCAGCGATTAATAAATGAGGCATAGAGGTTAAATCCCCAATTATTGGTACTCCTGAAATACTTTTTCCCAAAGCTATAGGTAATCTGATATCTTTTTTTTGAAACTTTTCATTGGTAATGATCTCTCTTAACAAAACCTCGTCCCTATTTTCATTGGGTATCTCTATGCCAACAGTATTTTTTCCAGGAATAATTGAAACTCTTGCTGATGTTGAACTAGTATTTCTTGCTAAATCATCAGATAGATTTATAATTTTTGATACTTTGACACCCGGCGCAGGCTCAAATTCATACAAACTTACAACTGGTCCATTGTTTATCTTTTTTATTGATCCTTCAATGCCAAAATCTAATAATATTTTTTCCATAAAAGAGGCATCAGGCCTGTTTTTATTTTGCTCAATCAAATTATTTTTAACAGTTTTTTTCTCTAACAACTCTATTGAAGGAAATTTAAACGAAAAATTTTTTTTCTCTTCAACTTTCTTTTCGTTTTCAAATGAAAAGCTTTGTTGAGGTTTAATCTCTGGCGCAGCATCATTTATCTCTAATTCATTATTTTCTCTTAACATTTGGCCATGACTATTATTTTTTTTTGTGAAAGTTTTTCTAATTATATGAAAGAATCCCGATAAAATTGATTTTAGGTTTATGTCTGAAGCAATTATAAATAATAAGATTGTTATTGAGGCTAAAAATGATTCAGAGTATTTATGATTTATTATTGGAAAATATTCATATAAAAAATTATAAACGAACTTTCCAACAAAGCCCGAATTTCCGTTATCGATTAACCAAAAAGAATTATTAAATTTTAAGAAAAAGAAAGTGCATCCAAATATTAAATATAAGGTTACCAAGAAAATTTTTAGAGCTAATCTTTTAAGCTCTTTATGAATAACTAAATTTATACCCCAGGAAATAAAAGTAATTAATAATAAAAATGAAATTAAACCAAAACTTTGTAATAAAAAATCTGAAATGATACTTCCATAAATTCCGAAAAAGTTTTCCACTGACATACTTTTTTCGCCATATACCAACGAAGGGTCGGTAGGTGAATAAGTCGCAAACGAAATGCTGAGCGCAATTCCTGTAAAAATGAGTAATAAACCCATTAACTCAAAGGTTCGTTTTTTTATAAAATTTGCTACACTATTTAAAAAGTTTGTATTCATATCGAATCGTAATACTTACTTTTTATCACTATTATGAAAAAACATAAAATATGCATTGTTGGAGGTGGATTAACTGGCTTGATATCTGCAATTATTCTTGATCATAAAGAAGTAGATATTGATTTATTAATAAATAACAAAAAAAAGAACATCAAAGATCTTAGATCGACCGCTATTTCTGAAGAAAACTTTAATTTTTTAAAATCAAATATTAAAAATTTAAATACCGCTCAATTTAATTCGGTTAAAAAAATTAATTTATACTATCAAGGTAGTAAAAAAATTACGAATTTCTTAAACTTTGATGGAAAAAAAAATTTAATGTTTTTTTTTGAAAATGAAAAATTTAAATTGCACTTATTAAAACAAATAAAAAAAACGAGAGTAAATATTATTAACAAAGAAGTTAAAAAGGTAGATATTTCAAAAAATAAAATAATTACCAAATTATCTTCTAAAAATTACGATTTAATTATATTATGTTTGGGCTCAAAGTCTGATATTTATCAAAAAATATTAGGAAATAGAGAGATCAATAAGAATTATAATGAGCAGTCAATTACAGGAAATGTAAGGCATAATATGGGAAATTTGCCAGCACAACAATTTTTCTTAAAAGAAGGACCGCTTGCAATTTTGCCCTATAAAAAAAATCATTTTTCAATTGTTTGGAGTTTAGGTAATAAATATTATTTGAAAAATAAAAATAATATTTCATTATTTGTAAAGAATAAATTGAATAATTTATTTAAATTTAAAAAGATTACATTAAGTAAGATTCAAAGTTATCCATTGAGCCTTTCAATTAAAACTAATTATTTTAAAAAAAATATTTTAATTTTGGGAGATGGCTTGCACGTTATTCATCCTATTGCAGGACAAGGTTTTAATTTAATCTTAAGAGATATACGAAAAATTGATGAACTTATTAAATATAATATACGATTAGGTCTTCCCATTAAAAATTCAGGGATACTTAAAACTTTTACAAATAGTCGTAAACCTGAAAATTTCTTATTAGGAATTGGAATAGACTCTACAAGAACCTTTTTCAAAGAAAATAAATATTTTGATAAGCTTAAAGAAAATCTATTAGAAAATTTTTCAAGATCTGAAACTTTAAAAACTATAAGTAAAAGAATAGCTAACTTGGGTTTGAACCAATGAATATTTTTGCTTTATCTTCAGGCAGAGGTCCTTGCGGTATAGCCATTATACGAATGTCTGGTCCAGACACTTTAAGCGTCTGTAAGTTGCTAACTAAACAAAATAGAATTCAAGAAAGCCAGTTAAATCTCTGTAAGTTTTTTGATCCAAACAATGATACTGTTATTGATCCAGAGGCCTTATTATTATGGTTTCCAAAGCCTAATAGTTTTACTGGCGAAGATTTAGCAGAATTTCATATACATGGAAGTAATGCGGTTATAAGCTATTTTCTAAAAGTATTATCAAATCAAAAAAATTGTAGATTAGCCGAGCCAGGCGAATTCACAAAAGTTGCTTTTCAGAACAATAAAATCGATCTTGTAAAAGCCGAAAGCATAGGTGACCTGATACATTCTGAGACAGAGCTCCAAAGGAGGCAAGCAGTAAACTTAGTGAATGGATATGCTTCTAAATACTACGAAGATTTAAGATCAAAATTGATAAAATCTCTATCATTTATTGAGGCTAAAATAGATTTTGCTGAAGATGATCTCCCAGAAAATGTTCTGAAAGAAGCACAAAACGCAATTAAAGTAGTACACGGCGATATTAGTAAAATAATAAATGATAATAAAGTGGGAGAAAAAATTAGGGATGGGTTTCGTGTATCAATAGTTGGAGAAACTAATGTTGGAAAATCATCTTTATTAAATCTTCTTTCTAAAAGAGATGTTGCGATAGTATCGGATGAGGCTGGAACGACGAGAGATGTTATAGAGACTTATTTAAATTTAGATGGTTATCCAGTTATTCTTGCCGATACAGCTGGAATTAGAGATGCAAAAAATGATATCGAAAAAAAAGGTATATCACTTGCTCTCGCTAAATATAAAGAGGCTGATTTAAGTATTGTTGTGATAGACAATAGCTCACCGAAAATAAGTGATAAAATCAAAACATTGATTAATAAAGATACTATTATTTTATTAAACAAATCAGATATTTCAGAAAAACCCAATCACAAATTTGAAAATGATACGATTTTAGCATCTATAAAAAAAAATAAAAATATAGATCAACTTACTAAGAAAATTAAAAATAAATTGAGCAGCAAATATTCATTTAATGATAACACACTTATTACAAGAGAAAGACACAGGGCAAAACTATATGAGTGTCAAAAAGAAATAGACAAGTTTTTAAAAAAAGATCAAAAAAAAGATATTGAACTAGCAGCTGAAGATTTGCGAATGGCTACAAGACATCTTGGTAGCATTGTTGGTAAAGTTGATGTTGAAGAAATACTTGGTTCAATATTTAAAGACTTCTGTATCGGTAAGTAAAATTCTGCTTGTAATCTTAGATTAGACAGATACATTCCTAGTATGACAAAACAAGGCTATGATGTAGTTGTGATAGGTGGCGGACATGCGGGATGTGAGGCAGCAGCTGCATCCGCTAGATTGGGCGTAAATACTGCTCTTTTTACACATAAAATCGAGACTATTGGTGAGATGTCATGTAATCCAGCCATAGGAGGTCTCGGTAAAGGCCATATAGTGAGAGAGATAGATGCACTTGACGGTGTGATGGGAATAGTTTCCGATAAATCAGGTATTCAATTCCGTCTTCTTAATAGAAGCAGGGGACCAGCCGTAAGAGGGCCTAGAACTCAATCTGATAGAGCGCTATATAAAAAGCATATGCAAAAAATACTATTAAATTATAAAAATTTAACTGTCATCGCCGATCCAGTGACTAAGTTTCTGTTTGATAGAAATAAGATTATAGGTTTTATTTGTCAAAGTGGTAAAGAGATCAGGTGTAAAGAGTTAATATTAACTACCGGCACATTTTTAAACGGTCTAATACATATTGGTGAAACTCAAATACCAGCAGGAAGACATGATGAAAAACCATCAACCGGATTAAGTGAACAATTGTCTAAATTTGAAATGAATATAGGCAGACTTAAAACTGGCACGCCACCTAGACTAGATGGGTCAACAATTAATTATGAAGATCTAGAGATGCAGCCAGCCGATGACAGACCTTATTTCTTCTCATTTTTATCTACAAAACTTGAAAATAGACAAATTGCATGTGGTATGACTTACACAAATGAAGAAGTCCATAAAATAATCAATGATAATATTAAGAGAAGTGCAATGTATTCAGGCAATATTAAAGGAGTTGGTCCAAGATACTGCCCCTCTATAGAAGACAAAATTATTAAATTTAAAGAGAAACAAAAGCATCAAATATTTTTAGAACCAGAAGGATTAAAGGACAGTACTGTTTACCCAAATGGTATATCAACATCATTACCTGAGGAGGTTCAACTCAAAATATTGTTGAAAATTAAGGGTTTAGAGGCAGTTAAAATGAAGAGGCCGGGCTATGCTATAGAGTATGATTATATAGATCCAAGAGAGTTAAAAGCAACTTTGGAGACCAAAAAAATAAAGTCATTGTTTTTAGCAGGACAAATCAATGGAACTACTGGTTATGAAGAAGCAGCTGGACAAGGTTTAATTGCAGGAATTAATGCTGCTTTGAAAGTTTTAAAAAAGCAGGAATTTATTTTAGATAGATCTGAGTCTTACATTGGAGTTATGATTGATGATTTAATTACAAAAGGTGTTTCAGAACCATATCGTATGTTTACATCAAGAGCAGAATATAGATTGTCTTTAAGAGCAGATAATGCAGATCAAAGATTGACCCCCACTGGAATTAGAATTAACTGTGTTAAAGACTATCGATCAAAAATTTTTTTAAACAAGCAAAAAAAATTAGTTCAAATATTGGATTATCTTAAAACAAATCTAATATCTCCAAGCGAAGTTAGTAAGCATGATATAAAAATCGCTCAAGATGGAGTTAAAAGATCGGGAATTGAGATAATGGCTCAGCGTAAAATTAATATGGCAAAAATAAGGCAGATATGGCCCTCATTACCTTCCTATGAATTATCATTGGACGAACAAGTGGAAATTGATGCTCACTATCACGGCTACTTAAAAAGACAACAGCATGATGTTGATGCTTTTAAAAAGGATGAGACAATAAAAATACCTATAAACATAAATTACGAATCATTTAGCGGTCTTTCAAATGAGGTTAAGTCTAAATTAAATAAAATTAGACCTAGGACTTTGGGTCAGGCTCTTCGAATAGATGGAATCACCCCTGCCGCAGCATTAATTATCCTAGGATTTATTAAAAAAGCAAAATATCGTAGTCTTGTTAATGAATGAGAGCGAAATTCGAATTTTTTTACAGAGTGACCTTAATTTTTCAAAAAAATCTCTTGAAAAAGTTGAAATATATCGAGAATTGTTATTGGAAGCCAATAAGCATTATAATTTAATAGGAAAATCAACTGAAAGTACTATTTGGCAAAGACATATTCTAGATTCCGCTCAATTAGTTAGTTTAATTGATTTTTCTGGGAATAAATCTTTGTCTGATTTAGGATCTGGTTCAGGCTTTCCTGGGATAATTTTAGCTATATATAATCAAAATCCTAAATTTCACGTGAAATTATATGAAAAATCAATAGTAAAATGTAATTTTTTAAGAAAAGTAGTTAAAAATTTAAGCATAAATGTAAATATTTTAGAAGGTGACTACAAATACCACAAAATTAATTCAGAATACATCACAGCCAGAGCTTTTAAGAAAATGGATAAAATTCTTCATATTTCACGTGAAATTGCAAAAAAACCTCATAAATTCATAATATTAAAAGGAAAGAATGCACAGGAAGATTTAGAAAAATCTTCCAAAGACAAAAATTTTAAGTATAGATTAGTCAATAGCATCACTGATGAAAATTCTAAAATTGTAATAATTGATGCTTAGAAATAAAAATGAAAAGCAATACGATTGCTATAATAAATCAAAAGGGTGGAGTTGGAAAAACAACCACAGTAATTAATCTTGCATCTGCACTGTCCATTTTGGGTCAAAATAATCTTGTGATTGATCTTGACCCTCAGGGTAACGCTACTACGGGTTTAGGCAAGTCAAACAATGAGAACGAGCTCAATGTTTATCAATTACTAATAAAAAAAATAAGTTTGGAACAAACGATACAAAAGACGAATATAGATAATTTGGATATCATAGGTTCAAATGTAAATTTATCCGGATTGGAAGTGGAGACAGCAAACGACTCTAATAGAGCTTTTTTGCTTAAAGAAATTATATCCAAAAATAAAAATGGGCTCTTAAACAAATATGACAATATATTTATAGACTGTCCGCCATCTCTAAGTTTATTAACTATCATGGCGCTAGTATCTGCGGACGAGCTTTTAGTTCCCCTTCAGACTGAGTTTTTTGCCCTTGAGGGTATAACACAATTAATCAAAACTATTGATCGCATTAAAGACAATTTAAATACTAAGCTGAAAGTAAGGGGCATACTGCTAACGATGTTTGATAAATGAAACAAACTCTCCACCCAAGTAGATAAAGAGGCAAGAAATCATTTTAAAGAAAAAGTTTATCAGACAGTGATACCAAGAAATGTCAGATTATCTGAAGCACCATCTCATGGCATGCCTTGCGTAACTTATGACAAAAATTGTCTTGGTAGTAAGTCGTATTTTGCTTTAGCTAAAGAATTCCTAGATCAGTCAAACACCATAGGAAGTGCCGCATGAAGGACAATAGGAAAAAAGGCTTAGGTCGGGGTCTTTCCGCATTATTTGGAGATCAGAAAAATGATATTCAAAAAAGCGATAAGGATATTAGCCAAAAAACCGCGTCTATAAGCAATTTAAACCGAAATAAGTTCCAACCTAGAGTAATTTTTGACGAAGAAAAGCTAAATGAATTGGCTAAATCGATTAAAAAAAATGGAATAATACAACCGATAGCTGTACGTAAAATTGATAGTTCAGAAACAAATTTTGAGATCGTTGCAGGAGAAAGAAGGTGGATTGCTGCCCAAAGGGCCGGCTTGCACGAAGTTCCTATTACTATTCTAGATTTAACAGATAATGAAACTTTAGAGGTGGCAATTGTTGAAAATATCCAAAGAGAAAATTTAAATATTATTGAAGAGGCAAAAGGCTATGAAAGACTAAATAAAGAATTTGGTTATGATCAAGAAAAAGTTGCAAAACTTATGTCAAAGAGTCGAAGTCATGTAAGTAATACACTACGTTTATTAACACTTCCAAAAGATATTATTTCTATGTTGCAACAAGGGGAGATTACCGCTGGTCAAGCTAGACCTTTAGTTGGAATGGCAAATGCTTCTAGTATAGCTGAGGAAATAGTTTCAAAGCGACTGTCAGCTAGATCTATAGAAAATCTAAAAAAAAAATCTTCTAGATCTTTTACAATAGATCCAAATATCTTTGATTTACAAAGAGAGCTTGAAAGAGTTCTAGGGTTAAAAATTATTATTTCAAACAAAAAAAATAACTCTGGTAAAATATCTATAGAGTATAAAAATTTAGAGCAATTTGACTTAGTTGCAAACTTACTTAAGAGGAAGTAGTTGCGCTCACGCAAATTTCTTGGAGCAAACTTTTTACAATAATTTCTTTCTTTGTAATATTTTCATTTCTTAAATCTTTTTCTACCTTGTAAGTCTTATTTAAGAATTCTGTTATTTTTTCTTCATCCCATTTTCTGGCCTGTTCCGTTAGAATAGGTTTTTCCTTCCAAAAAACAGCTGGCTTAATATTATTGATTATTTCCGAAACATTTTTATTTTCTTTTCTTTGAATTGATATTTCTAGGAGTCTTTGTAGTTTAAAATTAATTTTACTTATGAAATAATTCATTTCTTGAGGATCAAAATATGTTTCACCAAGTAATTTGTTAGTTTTTAAGGTATCACCTAAAAAAGCTCGCTCTTTGAGTTGATCTAGATCTTCATTCTTACTTTCATTCAGTAAAATCTGAATATCATCCAAATTGATTGATTTTGTTAGGAAATATGACTCTATTTTTTCAAGTTCGTTGATAATTTTGAGCCTGTCATAGTTAGAATTTGAACAAATGAAGTTTATAATTTGACTATTAAGTCCTTTAAAATGTTTTAGCTTCTCTCGTACGTAAAAAATTAGCGTTTGTTCTGTATCATTATAACAGGGCACTACAGCAAGATCTTTGTCCTTCTCAAAGACTGATCTTAATTTTGATTTCTTGTCAAGCAATGACGAGAAAATGCATATCTTGTTACTGTCAACTTGATCTTTCATATCCTCAATAAAATTTAAAAATTTATCATTTACTTGATTTATAAAAATCAGTTTTGATTGGGAGAAAAGTGATTGATTGGCCAGTTCATTAATTAATAATTTTTTATTAGTAATTAACTCTTCTTGAAAATAATTGAGCACCTCATTATTCTTATACTCGTTTCTAATTTTATTTTTAAAATCTTTTTTAAGACCTTCATTCTCACCATAAAAAAGTATTATCTTAAATCTTTGTGTAATTTTAAAATTATTATTTATTTCAAAACTTTTTATAATCATTCTCTGTATTTAATGTTAAGTGTTTGAGTTATCTTATTAGCAATTGTTTCAGCAAGAACTTCAACAATTTTTTTTTCTTCCTCATTAGTTTCAGAAGGGCTATCTGTTACTAAAAGATCAGATGATTTTGAGAAAAAATAATCGTTTTTTTTTGCATTTTCCTCAATTACAGATAGTTGAACTCTTAGAGTTATACTATATTTTGAAACTTTATTTGAGATATTTTTTTCTTTTATTTCTTTATCTTTTTCTACTCTTAAAACCATGCTTACAGCGTTATTCGAACTTTTTTTTGAATGTAATTTAACCTCGCTTTTAATAATGTATGCCGCTCTTTGGTTTCCTGAAGATTTAAAAGATACTATTTTGTACTTTTCAGAGTTCATTACATTTAATTTTTCATAACCACAAGATGTAAGGATGAATAAAAAAAATAATAAGATTATGCTATTAATTTTTAAAGGTCGCTTCATTTAGGTAAATTAATTATATAATTTATAACTTTATCCTTTACGAAGATAGTTTTTTTTATTTCTGCACCTTTAAGATATTTATTAAGTCTTGGAATTTTAAGACACTTATTCATAATTTCTTGTTCTTTTATATCCTTGGGACACTCAATAATCTCCCTAGTTTTGCCGTTTATTTGTACTGCAATTTTGACAATTCCCTCGTTTATTAGAGACTTGTCTACTTTAGGCCACTCATAATCAATTTTTCCATCTATTAATGTTAAACATTCAAAAGCTAAATGTGGAACAAAAGGAATTAGCGCCCTTAGATACATAGCCATGCAACTTCTCATACATTTATTACTAATTTTTAAATTTGTAGCACCCGATAATAGTTTAAAAAGAGAGTAATAATTTGCTATTGAGACGTTAAGATTAAAGTTCTCAATACACAATGTTATTTTGTTCAAAAAACCATGCAAATCTTTTAAAATTTTCTCTTCAACTTTATTATCACTTTTCTGATCTTTCCTTTTTAAAACAATATCACTGAGATTCCAGATCTTTTGTAAAAATTTGTAAGCTGCATTAATGCCAGTTTCAGACCACTGTATATCTTTATCTGGCGGACTATCAGAAAGCATAAACCATCTCACCGAGTCAGCTCCATATTTTTTGATCATTTTTTCAGGGTCTATAGTATTTTTTTTTGATTTAGACATAGCCTCTATAGGACCAACTTTAACTGTTTTATTATCTTTTTTTGTTACCACAGAGCCATCTTTTTTTTTAATTATATCTTCTGGACTCAGCCATTTATTTTTTTCGTCTTTGTAAGTTTCGTGACAAACCATTCCTTGAGTATATAAATTTTTAAAAGGTTCCTTCACTTTAATTTCTGAATTTGCAATCTTCACTGCTCTCATAAAAAATCTTGAATAAAGCAAATGTAAAATAGCATGTTCTATTCCACCGATATATTGGTCAACAGGAAGCCAGTAATTAAGTTTTTGTAAATCAAATGGTTTATCTCTAAAATCTGGAGAGCAAAAACGCATAAAATACCATGACGAGTCTACAAATGTATCTAAAGTATCTGTTTCTCTAACAGCCTTTTTCCCAGTTTTTTTATCAATAGTATTTTTCCAGGTTTTATGATTTTTTAGTGGATTTCCAGACGACTTTAAATCTACATCCTCGGGCAGCATTATTGGTAATTCGCTTTTTTCTACCGGAGTTATAGTCCCATCTTCCAAGTATATCATTGGTATGGGGCACCCCCAATATCTTTGTCTAGATACTCCCCAATCTTTTAGTCTATAGGATATTTTTTTTATACCTATTCCTTTTTTTTCTATCTCTTCTATTACTCTTTTTTTTGCAGCTTCTACGCTTAAACCATTTAAAAAATCTGAGTTGAAAATAAAACCATCATCCAAGTAAGGGCTGTCCAACTTTTCTTCAGATTTTTGTTTAGTATCAAAGACAACTCTTATAATTTCTAATTTATATTTACTTGCAAATTCAAAGTCTCTTTGATCATGTGCAGGGCATCCAAAAATAGCGCCCGTTCCGTAATCCATTAAAACAAAATTAGCAACGTAAATTGGAAGTTTTTTATTTTCAATAAACGGATGATCTACAGATAAACCAGTGTCAAATCCTATCTTTTCAGCAATCGCTAAAGCCTCTTCGGTTGTCCCAGCTTTTGCACATTCGGCTTTAAATTTTTTAAATTCAGAAGAATCTTTGATAGTATCACAAAGATTATGGTCAGCTGAAATCGCTATAAAA
>MDTB01141648.1_pt1 | contig 18962 bp, 20 predicted proteins | sample 811161 | NCBI WGS metagenome assembly MDTB01 (sample SAMN05326650, study PRJNA326480) | marine metagenome | isolation source: seawater | place: Mediterranean Sea | collected 2009
CTCTTTTTTTGTTGTTTCAACTAATTCTTCAACTTCATTTAATCTTTTTTTTGTTGTTAAAGGTCCCAATTGTGTCTCAGGATCTAAACCATTTCCTATTTTCAATTTTTTGGTTTTTTCAATAAATAAATTAATAAATTCATCTTTTTTTGTTTCTTGGATATAAAATCTATTGGGAGAGATACACACTTGACCATTATTTCGAAATTTTGCACTAATTGCAATATCTGTAGCTTTTTGAATATCTGCATCATTAAAAACTATAAATGGAGAATGTCCAGATAATTCCATTGTGACTCTCTGAACTTTTTCAGCAGCTTGTTTTAAAATTAGCTTGCCCACTCTAGAAGATCCAGTAATAGAAATCTTCTTTATTATATCTGATGATATAAGTTGTTGTGCAATACTTGGTGGATCTCCAGATAAGAGATTAACTACGCCAGGAGGTACACCACACTCTCTACATATATCAACTAATTCCATCACTACACCAGGTGTAATTACATCAGGTTTTATAATAACCGAACATCCTGCAGCTAATGCCGTTGAAATTTTTCTTGACGATAGCACTAACGGAAAATTCCAAGGTGATAAAGCAGCAACCACCCCAACTGGCTGGTAGTATACATGAACTCTGGTATCTTTAAATCTACTTTCAACTGTTTGACCGTAAATTCTTTTTGTCTCTTCTGCATTCCATTCAAATATATCTGCTGATCCATTTACTTCAGCTAGTCCTTCAGATAGTGGTTTCCCAACTTCTAAAGCCATCCATTTAGCTAGTATATCTTTTTTTTCTCTCATCCTGTCTGCTATTCTTCTTATTATGTAACCTCTTTCCCAAGCTGGAGTATTTTTCCAAATATCTAATCCATTTTCTGCAGATTTTAATGCTTTGTTTACATCTTCAGATGATGCTTTTGAGACATTTCCTAAAACTTCTTCAGTTGCAGGATTGATAACTTCATAGGTTTCTTTATTAGATGATTCTTGCCACTTACCGTTTATAAATTGACCAAATTCTTTATACATATTTAAATAATTTTAGAATATATTTTAAAAAAGCATGATAGTTTATTTATTATAATGGTCAAACTTTTTCCTATTATATTTATTATTCTCTGGTCTTCGGCATTTGTAACAACTAAACCAATTGTAAATAATAGTGATCCTTTTTCAGCTTTAGCTTTTAGATTTCTGTTTGTGGCAATAGGTTTTTTTCTTTTTTCAATTTATGAGAAAAAAAAGATTTTTATAAAGAAAAAATTTTTAATTAATAGCTTAGGTACGGGAGTTTTATTTCACGGTTTCTATCTTGGGGGTGTTTTTTATTCAGTATTTATTGGACTACCAGTTAATGTTGCTGCACTAATTGTAACACTACAACCAATTTTAACTAATGCACTTGCAGGTAAATTTTTAAATGAAAATGTAAAAATACAACAATGGGCGGGTGTTCTTTTAGGTTTCTTAGGTGCAGTTTTAGTAATAGGGCTAGATATTGGTGAAAATCTTCCCTCGCAAGGAATTATCGCAGTTGTAATATCTTTAATTGCAATAACTGCATCAACCATATGGCAGAAAAAAGTTAGTAATGATGTGCCATTATCCATCAATAATATGTACCAAGCAATTGGGGCTGTTATTTTTCATTTAACAATTATAATTTTATTCTTTAAAGATCCTTTCTTAAATATAACATCTGAATTTTTATTTGCGATGAGTCACCAAATAATATTAGTTTCTTTTGGGGCATTTTCTATTTTAATGTTTTTAATAAGATCTAACTCTGCAAGTAAGACTGTTTCACTATTTTTTTTAATACCTTGTGTAACAGCATTAATGTCATGGTATTTTTTAAATGAAATATTAACAAAAATAGATATTTTAGGTTTTTTTATAGCATCCATTGGTGTTTATATTTCAACCTATAATAAAAAGCTGATAACCTAAACTTTTTTAGTTTTTAAATTACTTGATCTTTTAACTAAATATATTCCAATTACTACGGCTAAAACTGCAACTAAGACTTTTGGCGTAATTAATTCTCCTAAAAAAATATAGCTTAATATAATTCCAAAAATAGGTATCAAATATGAAACTTGAGACTGAAATATCAAACCATTATTTTTTAATATTCTAAATCTTAATAGCCAAGCAAGTCCTGTTGAAACAAAACCTAAATAAATTACAGAAATTGAAGATTCCATACTTGGTGTTACAGTCCAAGGTTTTTCTAAAATTGCAGTAATAGGAAGCAATATTATAACTGCCCAAATTAAAATAGATCCCGTGACATTCTCATTTTTTTTACTACTGATTTTTAATGTTAAAACTCCACCAACTACATAACATGTAGATCCAATTAGGATTAACAAAGCTGATATGAAATTATTATCATTAATTAGCAAATTATCAGAAAATAAATATACAATTCCTGAAAAACCTAAAACAATTCCAATTGTCTTATAAAAATTAAATTTCTCATCTTTTGTAAAGAAATGACCTAAAATTGTTGAGCTCAAGGGAGTAGTAGACATTAAAATTGCAGCTAAATTGCTTTGAACATTTTTAACTCCATAAGCAATCAAAAAAAAAGGTATTACAAGGTTAATAAAACCAATTAAAGCAAACCATAACCAATCTTTAGAAAAAGCTTCAATTTTAATTTTCTTATAATAGCAAAGCAATAATACTGGTAAGGATCCCAAAAAAACTCTGAGAAAAGCAATAGTTACAGGCCCAAATGAATTTGTTGCAACTTTTATATTGAAAAAAGCTGAAGCCCATATCAAAGATAAAATTATAAGGAGAATATAATCGGTGAAATTAGGTTGCCTCATTCTGTAATTTCTTCCTCTTTTCCATTAGTAATTTTTTTAAGATCTGAAAAATTAATTTTAAAAATACAATTTGGATGACCTGCAGCAGCATAAATATATTCGTACCTATCTAAAGATCTGTCTAGAAGAATATCCATCTTTTCTATTAGTCCTACCGGAGATACACCACCAATCGTATAACCAGTTTTAATTTTAACCTCATCTGGGTCCGCCATTTTCAAATTAGGATTTCCTATAATTTTTTTTACTTTATTCAAAGAGCATTTTTTATCCCCAGATATTAAACACATTAAAAAAATTTCATTAGATTTGAAAACCAATGATTTAACAATAGCTCCTATTTCACATTTAACTGATTTTGCTGCATCCTCAGCCGTTCTCGCGGTTTTATCAAGAAGTTGAACTTCTATTTTACAATCAAAATTACTTAATGCTTTAGATGCTCTTTTCACTGGTTCTTTATCTAAAATATTATTCATACAACTATAAATTGATTGATATATGTAATTTCTTAAGATTATATCATGCTTAAAATGCATAAGAGATATATTAATAATAAGCAATATTAATTAATCTGAATTTGGTAGTTAAATACATAATTTAAAAGGAGAAAATATGAGTGCATCAAAAGTATTAAAACAAATGAAAGATAAAGAGGTAGAATATGTAGATCTGAGATTTACTGATCCTCGAGGAAAATTACAACACTTAACAATGGATGCGACTATTGTTAACGACGAAATGCTAAATGACGGAGTATTTTTTGATGGCTCTTCAATTGCTGGGTGGAAGGCAATCAATGAGTCTGACATGATATTAAAGCCAGATTTATCCAGAACAGTAATTGATCCTTTTACTTCTCACAACACACTTATACTGTTTTGTGATATTTTAGATGCCATTAAAAAAACTCCATACGAGAGAGATCCCAGAGGGATTGCAAAAAAAGCGGAGGCATATTTAAAAAAATCAGGAGTAGGTGATAAAGCCTATTTTGGCCCTGAACCTGAATTTTTTGTGTTTGACGATGTAAGAATAAAAAATGATATGAACGAAACTAGCTTTAGTATTGACAGTTCAGAAGGACCTTACAATTCAGGTAGAATCTATGAAAACGGAAATATGGGACATAGACCTGGAATTAAAGGTGGCTATTTTCCTGTACCGCCAGTTGATAGCGCTCAAGATATGAGAGGTGAATACTTAAAGGGTCTAAGAGATGTTGGGATTAAAGTTGAAAAACACCACCATGAAGTTGCTCCTAGTCAACATGAACTAGGAATGTATTTTGGAACATTGGTTGATCAAGCAGATAATGTGCAACTTTATAAATATGTTGTTCAGATGGTTTCTCATTCATTTGGTAAGACAGCAACATTTATGCCTAAACCTGTTAAAGGTGATAATGGTTCAGGTATGCACACCCATCAGTCTATATGGAAAGGTAATACTCCAGTTTTTTCTGGAAATAAATATTCAGGACTATCTCAAACAGCATTATATTATATCGGTGGGATTCTAAAACATGCAAAAGCAATTAATGCTTTTGCAAATGCAACTACTAATAGTTACAAAAGACTTATTCCAGGATTTGAAGCTCCAGTGCTACTAGCTTATTCGGCACGAAATAGATCAGCATCTTGTAGAATTCCCATCACTTTAAGTAAAAATGGTGCAAGATGTGAGATTAGGTTTCCAGATGCATCAGGAAATCCATATCTAACATTTGCTTCAATGTTAATGGCCGGTCTTGATGGTATTAAAAATAAAATTGATCCAGGAAAATCTTTTGATAAAGATTTATATTCTTTGTCAGAGAAAGAATTAAAAAAGGTTCCAACAGTTTGTGGTTCTCTAAGAGAAGCAATGGAGAGCTTGGATAAAGATAGAAAATTTTTAACTGAAGGAAATGTTTTTACAGACGACCAAATTGATGCTTATATAGCTCTTAAATTTGAGGAGATTCACAACTTTGAACATACTCCTCACCCTATTGAGTTTGATATGTATTACAGCTGTTAAATTAACTTTTATCTGGTAGAAGCAATTTTGTTTCTACCAGATCCTTTTTTAACAACGTAATCTTGAGTCCCATTAGCACCTACATTAACTGACTTAATAAGGGATCGAAAAAATGACATTCTTTTTTCTTTTTTTTTAGCCATTGAGTGTAAATACCTAATCTCAAATATGTTCATTGTTAAATTTTATATTAGGTATGTGTTTATTGCAATGCAGATATGCTCAAAATGGATACTAAACTTTGAAAGACTCTCCACAACCACAGCGTTCTGTTTCATTAGGATTATTAAAAACAAATGATGAGGAAAACTCATCTTTTTTATAATCCATTTCTGTTCCAAGGAGATAAATTATTGCGGCGGGATCAATAAATACCTTAACTCCTTTATCTTCGATTATTTCATCTGCTGGATTAACTTTTTTTGCATATTCCATTATATAAGACATTCCTGCGCATCCTCCTGATTTTACTCCAATTCTTACTCCTACTGATCCATCGTGATCAATAGACATTATTTCTTTTATTCTATTTGCCGCTTTGACACTTAAGGTAATAACTTGTTTGCTCATAAATTTAACTCCAATTTAGCTGCCTCTGACATCATTGATTTATCCCATGGTGGGTCCCAAACTAAATCAAGATCAACCTTAGAAACCTCTTTAATTTCCATAATACTATCTTTTACTTCTTTAGGCAAACTTTCAGCTACTGGACAGTTTGGAGAAGTTAAAGTCATTTTAACCTTAACGTTACTATCATCAACATTAATATCATAAATTAACCCAAGTTCAAAAATATTTACTGGTATTTCTGGGTCATAAATTTTTTTAATTTCAGTTATTACTTTTTCTTTAAGATCCATATTTAATCCTCTGTTTTTATAACTTGATTTGAGTTTTCCAAAGCTGATGTAAGTGTATGCCAAGATAAAGTTGCACATTTTACCCTCATAGGAAATTGTTTTACTCCAGATAAACTCATCAATTTAGTTTTGTCGTCTTCTTTCAATATTTTATTTTCTAATTGATTTTTTTCTTTGATCATTCCCAAAAAATCTTCAATTATTTCTTTAACTTCTTTTTCCTCTTTTCCTCTAACCATGTCTGTCATGATTGATGCGGAAGCCATTGATATTGCACATCCATGTCCTTCAAATGCGATATCTTCAATTTTTTTATTTTCATCTAGTTTCAAAAAAACATGAACATTATCGCCACATAAAGGATTATGTCCTTTTGCATCTTTATTATAATTATCAAACTTACCTAAATTTCTAGGATTTTTACCATGATCTAATATTATCTCTTGATATAATTCTTTTAAATTCATTTTAAATCAAAAATTTTCTTACAATTATTAAGCGACTCATTTAATTTATCTATATCATCTTTTGTATTATATACTCCAAAAGATGCTCTTGCTGTAGCTGGTAAATTTAATTTGTCATGTAATATCTGGCAACAGTGGTGTCCTGCTCTAATTGCAACTCCATCTTCATCAAGAATGGTTGCAATGTCATGTGGGTGGACACCTTCTACATTGAAGGATATCACTCCTCCTCTTTCTTTCGGATTACCAATTATATTTATTGAATTATTTTTTCTTAATTTTTCAATTCCATAATCTAATAGTTCTTTTTCATGCTTTTCAATATTTTGAATTCCAATCTTGTTCATAAATTTTATGGACTCATTAAAAGCAATAACTTGAGCTGTAGCCATCGTGCCGGCCTCGTATTTGTTAGGTAATTCTCCATAAGTTATACCTTCTTTTTTGACTTCATTTATCATTCCCCCGCCACCTTGATATGGTGGTAAATCCTCAAGCCATTTTTTTTTAGCATATAATACACCTATTCCGGTTGGCCCATACATCTTATGTCCTGAAATTGCATAAAAGTCACAGTCTAATTCTTGCATATCAATTTTTAGATGAGGGGCTCCTTGACATCCATCAATCAAAACAGGAATATTTTTTGAATGCGCAAGCTCAATAATTTCCTTAACTGGTAATATTGCTCCTGTAACATTAGACAAGTGTGTAACACTTATTATTTTTGTTTTGTTCGTAATTTTTTTTTCAATATCTTCTAGAGTTATATCTCCATTCCGATTTATTTCAGCAAACTCTATTTTAATATTTTTAGCTTTTCTTAGGAAATGCCAAGGTACATAATTTGAATGATGCTCGAGCTCAGTTAATAACACCTCATCACCCTCAGATAAATATTTCTGGCCAAAAGTATTTGCTACTAAATTGATAGCTTCTGTTGCGCCTTTAGTAAATACAATCTCATTTTTATCTTTTGCATTAATATACTTTTGAAGTGAAATCCTAGTTTGCTCATATAAATTAGTTGCTGCTACTGCCAAATAATGAACACTTCTACCGACATTGGAAAATTCTTTAGTGTAAAAATCATATATTCTGTCAACAACAATTTTAGGTTTCTGGGATGAATTTGCGCTATCAAGATAAACTAAGTCATTATTTTTAATTTTTTCATCAAAAATTGGAAATTCTTTTTTTATATTATTTATATTCATTACTTTAATCCAATAAGTTTTTTTATGAGTTTTTTTATTTTGTCATCTGTGATTTTTTCTACTACCTCTAATAGGAAACCATTAATTAATAATTCTTTAGCAATTTTATAATTTAATCCTCTAGACATTAAATAAAAGATAGAGTCTTCATTTAAACTTCCAGATGCTGAACCATGTGAACATTTTACGTCATCCGCATATATTTCTAATTCAGGTTTTGCGTTAAATTCTGCTTCTTTATTTAAAAGGATAGCTTTACTTAATTGATATCCATCAGTTTTTTGAGCATCCTTATGTACATAAATCTTTCCTTGATATACAGATTTTGAACTATCATCAATAATACTTTTAATTAACTGATAACTCTTTGTATTTTCAAATAAATGATTTGTGGTTGTTCTAATTTCGTGATGTTTATCATTTGATAAATGGTGAATTCCATTAATAAAAGCGGAGGAAAATTTACCTTCTAGATCACAATTAATTTCATTTTTTATAAAGTGAGAACCCGAAGATAAAATAAAGGTTTCTGATATGCTATTTTCTTTTTGTGATATATTATTGAAATCATACTTTAGGTTAGAATTTATTTTTTTATCAACCTTATAATTTTTAAGAATAGCATTTTTATCTAATTTAAAATTAAATAATATGTTTATAAAATTCTTGTCAGAACAATCATCAAATATATTAATCATTTTTAAAATACTGTTTTCCTCAAGATCAAAGTTTAATTGAAAATTAATATTGGTTTTATTAAGTTTTTTGTTTGTTATTTGATAGATAATTAGAGGTTTTTTAAGAGCATAATTTTTTTTAATTGTAATCTTATGTGGTCTATCAGAAAAAATATTATTTAAAATTAATAGCGAATTAGAATTATTTTTCTTATCACCATATTTTTCAACATGTGTAACTTTTATTTTATTATCCTCTTCATATTCAAAATCTATTTTCTCAATTTTACCATTTATAATAACGATTTTGTTATGTTCAAAATCCTTGATATAAATTGTTTTATCAATTTCATTTACATTGTTATAATCATTATAAAAAGAAAGCTCACCTAGGTTATTTTTTATAACTTTGCCAATATCAGAAAATTTCCAGTTTTCTAATTTTCTATTAGGAAATCCATTTTTTAAGAAATAATTTAATGACTCTTTTTTTTTTTCAATCTCTTTGATTGAAAAAGTAGATGTACTTAAATGCTTTTCAAAATCAATTTTTAGTTTTTGTTCCATTAGTGAATATTTTCGTATCCTTTTTTTTCTAATTTTAAAGCAAGTTCAGGTCCACCTGATTTTATTATTTTACCATGCTTGAGCACATGTACAAAATCTGGTTTAATATAATCTAATAATCTTTGATAATGAGTAATTATTAAGAAAGAGTTATTATTTCTTCTAAGAGCATTTACACCATCTGCAACAACTTTAAGTGCATCTATATCTAAACCAGAGTCAGTTTCATCTAGTATAGATAACTTTGGATTTAAAATAGACATCTGTAAGATTTCATTTTTCTTTTTTTCACCCCCTGAAAAACCTACATTTAGTTGTCTATTTAATTTTTCCTCATCAAATTTTAATTCTTTGGCCTTTTCTTTGACTAATTTTAAAAATTCAATTGCATCTAGCTCTTTTTCACCCCTTGCTTTTCTAACTGCATTCAGTGATGTTTTTAAAAAAATATTTGTGTTAACTCCTGGGATTTCTAAAGGATATTGGAAAGCTAGAAAAATGCCCTTATGAGCTCTTTCCTCAGTTTCAAGTTTAAACAAATTTTTATTTTCAAATAAAATTTCTCCAGAAACCTCATAACCTTTTTTTCCAGATAAAATATTAGATAAAGTGCTTTTGCCTGATCCATTAGGACCCATAATTGCATGCACCTCACCAGGTTTAATTTCTAATGTAAAACCATTTAAAATAGTCTTCTTATCAATCTTAGCATTAAGTTTATTAATTTTTAACATTTAACCAACGCTTCCTTCTAAACTTATTCCTACTAATTTTTGAGCTTCTACAGCAAATTCCATAGGTAGTTGTTGTAGAACTTCTTTGCAAAATCCATTAACTATTAATCCTATTGCTTCTTCCGAATTTAAACCTCTTTGTTGACAATAATGTAATTGTTCTTCACTTATCTTTGAAGTCGTTGCCTCATGAGCAATATTTGAGTCTGAATTTTTATTTTTTATATATGGAACGGTGTGAGCTCCACATTTATTACCCATTAATAAAGAGTCACACTGTGTATAATTACTTGAATTGTCAGCTTTTTTAGCTATGTCAACTAGGCCTCTATAAGTCATATCTGATAATCCAGCACTTATGCCTTTTGAAATAATTTTGCTTTTTGTATTTTTTCCTAAATGTATCATTTTAGTGCCAGTATCAGCCTTTTGATGATTATTTGTTATGGCTATTGAATAAAATTCACCAATTGAATTATCACCTTTTAAAATACAGCTAGGATATTTCCATGTTATTGCAGATCCAGTCTCAACTTGTGTCCATGAAATTTTTGAGTTTTTCCCTTCGCAGAGTCCTCTTTTCGTTACAAAATTATATATCCCTCCTTTTCCATCTTTATCACCAGGATACCAGTTTTGAACTGTAGAATATTTTATTTCTGCATCTTCTAAAGCTATTAACTCAACATTCGCAGCATGCAATTGATTTTCATCTCTCATTGGAGCGGTACATCCTTCAAGATAACTAACGTAACTTCCTTTATCAGCTATAATTAAAGTCCTTTCAAATTGTCCGGTATCAGATGCATTAATTCTAAAATAAGTAGAAAGTTCCATTGGGCATCTTATGCCTGGTGGAATATAGACAAATGAACCATCTGTAAAAACAGCAGAATTTAAAGTTGAAAAAAAATGATCCGTAATTGGTATAACTGTTCCTAGATATTTTTTTACTAAATCTGGATGTTTTTGAACAGCTTCAGATATAGAACAAAAAATTATTCCTTGTTTTGTCAAAGTATCCTTGAATGTTGTTGCAACTGAAACAGAGTCAAAAACGGCATCAACAGCTATACCGTTTAATCTTTTTTGTTCTTGAAGAGGAATGCCTAGTTTTTTATAAGTTTCTAAAAGTTTAGGATCAAGATCATCTAAGTTTTTTGGTTTTTCTTTAAAATCTTTAGGGGCTGAGTAATAATATAAATCTTGATAATTGATATTTGGATATTTCGGCTTCTGCCAATCTGGTTCTTTTAAAACTTTTAACCTTTCATATGCTTTCAATCTCCATTTTAACAACCAATCAGGTTCTTTTTTTATATTTGATATAAATTTAATTACGTCTTCATTAAGACCCTTAGGAGCTTTAATGCTTTCAATATCGGTTGAAAATCCATATTTATAATCTTTTAAATTTTCTATTTGTTTATCTCTCATAAGAATCTTTCTCTTTGTTTATTCATTAAATCCCCTAAAGTTTTTCTTTGAAAAAAATTATTAATATGATTTTCTAATTCATCCCATAAATTATGAGTAATACATTTAGCAGATTTTCCATTACATCCATTCTTTGAATGTTTTTCACAAGCAATTGTTTTAACATTTTCTTCGACTGCTAAGAGTACATCAGATAGGTTAATATTATTTGCGTTCTTTGATAAAACGTACCCACCTTTTTTTCCTCTAACACTTTTCACAATATTGCTCTTTTTTAACTTTAAAAAAAGTTGTTCTAAATAATTGATTGATATACCTTGTCTCAAAGATATTTCTCTAAGTGAAATTGGTTGATTTGCATCAAACCTAGCAATATCTGCAAGTGCCATAACTGCGTATCTACTTTTACTTGATAATTTCATATTTACCTTAATCTACGGGGATATATATATACCCGAGTAAATTAGTCAAGTTTGAACTTAATTTAAAAACTTGCATTTTGTCACTCAATTTTGATAGAAAAACATAACTTTTTTTTGTGAATAATAATCAGTATCTTTAATGGATAATAAAATTTTAGAAATATTTATACCTGGTCCCGCTGGTCGACTTGAAGCTAAATATTATAAAAGTAAAAAAAATACATCTCCGATAGCATTAGTTTTGCAGCCACATCCTCAATATGGCGGTACGATGAATAATAAAGTTGTAGTTGATACTTTTAACGTATTTATGGAAAATGATTTTTCAGTTTGTAGAGTTAACTTTAGAGGGGTAGGAAAAAGTGAAGGAGAATTTGATAACGGTCAAGGGGAATTAGCGGATGCAGCCGCTTCGTTAGACTGGTTGGAAAAAGAAAATTTAGATAATTCACAATGCTGGATTTCAGGGTTTTCTTTTGGATCATTGATAGCTATGCAATTATTAATGCGTAGGCCTGAGATAAATAGGTTTATATCTATTTCACCTCAGCCTAATGTTTATGATTTTTCATTTTTATCACCCTGCCCAACTTCAGGTTTAATGATATATGGTAAAAATGATGAGTTGGTCCCTGTTCAATACATCAATGAGTTAGATAAAAGGTTAAGCATGCAAAAAGGGATAAAAGTTGAATTCAAATCGATTCTTGATGCTAACCATTTTTTCTCAAAAAATGAAATTGGTTTATGCAATGCTTTAAACGAATATATCAAAAAAGAAATTACTGTATTTTAATAATTTTTTATTAACTCTCCGCCGGAGACTGGTTTATTAACATTAGTAGTTTTTGGAAAAGAAATATTTTTATTTAAATAAGATCTGATAGCAAGATACCCAAATGCTTGTGACTCAATATAATCACCATCAATTCCAAATGTATCAATGTTATCAAGATCAATTTGTGTTAATTTTTTAATATTACTAATTAAAGTTTTATTGTTTCTTCCTCCGCCGCAAATAATTATTTTTTTAATTTTGTTATATTTTTCATTTATCAAATCTGAAATTATTTTTGCTGTATAAAAGTTTAATGTTGCTATAGCATCCTCGAATTCTAAACCTTTTACAAAAAAATAATCAAATTCATTTGCATCAAAAGAAATTTTTTTTTTTTTTGAAAAAAAGTCATTTTCTAAAGCTTGATTAATAATGCCATAATCAACCTTACCAGATAAAGCAATATTTCCGTTTTCGTCAAAATTCTTATTTTTAATTTTTTTTACGTACTTATCCATTAATATATTTCCAGGGCCTATATCTTTTGACTCAAAATCATTTTTATAAATATAAGTTAAATTTGATATTCCACCAATATTTAAAAAAATTATTGGAAAATTTATTTTTAATTTTTTTGACAATATAAAGTGATAAATACTTGCAAGTGGAGCTCCTTGCCCTGAATTTTTGATATCATTTTTTCTAAATTGATAAATTACTTTTTTCTTTAAAATTTGAGATAAAAGTTTACCATCACCCATTTGTATTGAGTATTTTTCCTCTGGTTTATGGATTATAGTCTGTCCATGAAAACCAACAAGATCGATATTAAATTGAAAATTATTAATTACTTCTCTAGATATTTTTGCATGAAATAAAGTTAAATCTCTTTCAATTTCATTATATTTTTTTTGGTTTTTTAAGATAGACTCGTATGATTGAGTTCCTTCTATATAGTCTTTTAACTGATTTTTAAATTTCTCTGGATAAGCAAAATAGTCATTTTTCAATATATTAACGACATTTTCTCCATCAGACTCAATTATAGAAGCATCAATTCCGTCTACTGAAGTTCCACTCATAAGACCTAAAGATAGATACTTTTTATCCATTATTATTTTTTTTTGTCAAATTTTGTATATTGTAACATTATTCTATTTATGAACAAATTTTTGAGAGATTTCAAAGAAAAAGGTTTTTTTTATCAATGCACTGATGAAATTGGTTTGTCTAAACTAATGGATAAACAAAAAATTAAAGCTTACATTGGATTTGATTGCACAGCAGAAAGTCTACATGTGGGGAGTTTAATGCAAATAATGTGTTTAAAATTATTGCAAAATTATGGTCATCAACCAATAGTGCTTTTAGGTGGAGGTACTACAAGGATCGGGGATCCCTCAGGTAAAGATAAAACTAGAAAAATATTAGAAGAAAAAATTATCGAAAAAAATATTAATAATATAAAAAAAATTTTAGAAAATTATTTAGATACTGACGACGCAAATATAAAACCAATTTTTTTAAATAATTATGATTGGTTAAAAGAATTAAATTATATTTCATTTTTAAGAGAAATAGGAAAACATTTTACTATCAACAAAATGTTAAGTTTTGATAGCGTTAAACTTAGACTAGAAAGAGAACAGTCACTCAGCTATATGGAGTTTAACTATATGATTCTCCAAGCTTATGATTTTTTAGAACTTAATAAAAAAGAAAACTGCTTGTTACAAATAGGTGGCTCTGACCAATGGGGAAATATTATTAATGGTGTAGATCTTGTTAAAAGATTTTCTAATAAAACAGTTTATGGTCTCACTACACCATTAATTACGTTAGCTTCTGGAGCAAAAATGGGAAAAACTGAAAATGGAGCAATATGGTTAGATAAGAAACTTTTATCTCCATATGATTATTGGCAATTTTGGAGAAATGTAGATGATAAAGATACTTTAAAATTTTTAAAGTACTTCACTAATCTTTCAAATAATGAAATTCAAAAAATAGAAAAAAATGAAATTAATAATCAGAAAATAATTTTAGCAAATGAAACAACCAAATTACTACATGGTGAAGAGGAAGCAAAAATTGCTGCAGAAACTGCCCATAAAACTTTTAAAAATAGATCTACTGGTGAAGGACTACCAGTAATCAAAATCTCTGAAAAAGAATTAAATAATATTGATATAATTGCACTAATAATTTTATCAAAACTTGAAAAATCTAAAAGTGAAATAAGAAGAATTATAAAAAATAAGGGAGTAAAAATTAATGATAAGGTAATTGTTGATGAAAAATTAAAAATAAATAAAAATTTCTTCATAGAAAAAAGATTTTTTCGACTGTCCTTAGGAAAGAAGAGACATGTTAAAATTTTATTAAAATAACTTTAATTATTTATTTTCTTAATTGAATTTTCTATGTGATTTTTAACTAACTCTGTAAATTTTTTTTTTGAAATTTTTTTATTTTTATTTTGATTAACAATTGCAATAACATGTTCAGCAGATGATTTACCCGTATCTTTTTTTATTAGATAATTTCCTCCATACGATAAGCTAGTTTTATAAATATTTCCACCAGATCCAATAAATGAAGGCACTAACGCTGTTGTTTGAACGCACCCAGAAAGAGTTAAATAAAAACAAAGAATTAAAAAAATATTTTTCATCTAATAAACTTTACTCATCTAGTTTCTCAACTCAAGATTGTTATGTCAAAGATAAAAGTGTTCTTTTTGGGTTTTAGTAATATCGTTTTAAATTAAACACAATTGTAGCCATATTCTAAAGATGCATCCGTGATACTGTGATACAATGACTCACCAAAGCTTCTTAGTGACATTACTCTGATTGTATGAGGATTATCACTTAAAAAATCTAATGTAATTGCTATAGAATGATAAACAGAATTTACTGACATGTTTTTTTTAAAGTTATTAAAGTCAAAAGGACAGCCTTTTTTTAAAACTTCTAATGTATCGTTACCTTTAATCTTAATAATTGTTCTAGTATGGGATAGATCAGTAACAGCAAAGTTATCAGTATCAAATTTATTTAATTCTTCTTTTAAATTTTGATTATCAGAAACTAGTAACCATTGATTTGGGCCAGTCCATAGAATTCTTGTATTTAAGTTTGATTTTACAATCATGGCATCATTTGAAATTTTTAAATCTTCAATTAAAAAATCGTTTAAATACAAATTAGAGTTTTTAAACTTAGTAATCTGATATATTTTTTTGGATTTTTCTTCAGTAATCTCTAATAAACTATCCTTACTTTTATTTTCTATATTTCCAAATGTACCAATTTTATGAATATTACTTAGAGGTGAAATTAGTGTCATGATCGCACTCTCTTTCCTTCAGGATCAACATAATGAGATGATACTACTTCAACTTCTATTAATGAATTTTTCAATGGAGCTACAGCAAATAATTTTTTTCCAATCATGTTCTTGCCATCATTAATAATGGCTAATGAAAAAGGATTATTATATTCTACACTCCAACAAGAGGATGAGACATGACCTAATTTTTCTACTGGTAATTTAAAATTTTTATCATTAACTAAGTGTGAACCTTCTGGTATAGACGTTTTTTTATCAATAGGAACAATTCCAACTATTTTTTGTCTTTCAGCTTTTATAAAATCTTTTTTAGAAAGTGATCTTTTGCCAATAAAATCCTTCTTTTTTGAAACCATTCCATCAAGTGATAAATCAGACGGTATTGTTCTTCCATCCAACTCAGCACCTGCTACATGACCCATTTCAATTCTTAATGTTGATAAAGCTTCAGTACCATAGGGTTGTAAATTAAATTCTTTGCCAATTTCAATTATTTTTTTCCACATAAATAAACCGTAGTCAGATGGAACATTTATTTCATATGCTAATTCTCCTGAAAATGAAATTCTAAATAACCTTGCTTTAACACCAAAAAGTTCAACTTCTTTATATTGCATAAAACCAAAACCTTCATTAGAAACATCTTCGTTTGGTAATAATTTTGATAATAAGTCTCTTGATTTTGGCCCTGCTAAAGCAGCTCCTGCCCATTGCTCGGTAGATGATACAACATTAACATTTAATTCAGGCCAAACTACTTGAAGGTAATATTCAAGGTGAGATAAAACATTTCCAGCTTGCGCTGTAGTTGTAGTCATATGATAATGATTTTCTGATATTCTTGTAGTTGTGCCATCATCTAATAACATTCCATCTTCCCTGAGCATCAAACCATATCTGGCTTTTCCAATAGGTAATTTTAACCAAGCATTAGTGTAAACTCGATTTAAGAACTCTGCAGAGTCAGGGCCTTTTATATCAATTTTACCGAGAGTTGTTACATCACATACCCCAACATTTTTTCGAACATTGTTAGCTTCTCTTTTAGCTGCTTCTTGTAATGTTTCATTTCCAATTTTATAGTATCTAGGCCTTAACCAAATGCCTGCGTCAACCCAGACAGCGTTATTTTCCTCATGCCATTGGTGGATTGGTGATTTTCTCGTTGGCATATAATGGTGACCAATTTCTCTGCCTACAATTGCTCCTATGGTTACAGGTGTAAATGGAGGTCTAAAAGTGGTATGTCCTACTTCTGGTACAATTTTATTTTCAATATTTGATACCAATTGCAAACCATTTAGATTACTTGTTTTTCCTTGGTCAGTTGCCATGCCAAGTGTCGTATATCTTTTTACATGTTCTATCGATCGATAACCTTCTCTTAATGCTAACTCAATATCAGAGACCGCTACATCATTTTGAAAATCTACAAATCTTTTATAATTTTTTCCTTTAGGAAGTGGTACACACCAAAATTTATCATGATTACCATATTTTCTTTCATTAGTCTGAGGAATTGTCATGCTAATTTCTTTGCCAGTTATTTTTTGAGAAAGAGCACTTCCTTTTTGAAATCCATTTTCAATTGTTTTCTTAAGGTTAAAAGTACCATTTGCTGCACCAACTGAAACTTCATTTTGTTTTGAAATATTTGGTATAAATGCATCTAAATCTTTATCATATTTTAATTTATTTCCTGATTGTGAAGCTAAGTGAACTGTTGGAGTCCAAAAGCCAGATACACAAATACAGTCGCAATCAATCTTTTCTTTATTTTCAAAATCTGTTTTTGCATTATTCATTTTTCCAATAATAGCTGAGCTAACTTTTTTGTAACCATTTGCAGTTATTACTGCATAATTAAATTTTATGTCTATACCAAGATTTTTTGACTCATTAATAAGTTCGGACTCGTGTTTATCCCTGGTGTCTAAAACAATAGGATTAATACCATTCTTTTTAAATTCAATAGCTGTTTCATATGCACTGTCGTTATTAGTAAAAATTAAAGGTTTTTTTCCTACTAAAACTCCATATAATTTTAAATATTCTTTTGCACCTGATGATAAAAAAATACCTGGGGTGTCGTTATTTCCAAAAACAATTGGTCTTTCAATTGATCCTGTTGACAAAATTACTTCTTTTGCTCTTATGTACCAAAGTCTTTGTCTTGGGGTAAATTTAGACTTTTTGTTTATATGATCTCCAGTTCTTTCAAACATTGCAACCATATTATGATCATAATATCCAAAAACCTGAGATCTATTTTTTGTAATAACATTTGGCATACTCTTAAGCTCAGAAACTATTTTGTCTGCCCATTCTTTTCCTGATAAATTATCAATTGTTACATCGTCAGTTAAAAGTGATCCACCAAACATTGGTTTATCTTCAGCTAAAATAACTTTTGCACCATTTTTTGCTGCAGCATATGCGCTTGCTAAACCAGCTGGTCCGGACCCTGTAACTAATAAATCACAATATTCATATTTATGTTCATATCTTTCATTATCTTTTTCAGTAGATGCCACTCCAAGACCAGCTGCTTTTCTAATAAAAGGTTCATAAATTTTATACCAAAAGCTTTTTGGCCACATAAAAGTCTTATAATAAAAACCTGCAGGAAAAAATCTATTTAGTAAATTATTGATTGCTCCAATATCAAAATTTACTGAGGGCCAACAGTTTTGGCTTGTAGCTGATATACCCTCTACAAGCTCTATTTCTGTTGCATTAACATTAGGTTCAGAATATCCATTTAGCTTTATTTGCAATTTTGCATTTGGTTCATCAACACCAGCGCCAAAAAAACCTCTGGGCCTATGATATTTAAAACTTCTTCCAACGAGATGAACTCCATTTGCTAGCAAAGCAGATGCTAAAGTATCTCCCTGAAAACCAAAATACTGTTTTCCATTAAATTTAAAATAAACTTTTTTATCTTTATTTATAAATCCAATATTTTCTAATCTATGTGAATTTGCCATCAAATATTCTCGTCTACTCTTGCTGTTTGGTATATCTCGTGAGTGATAGTGTCTCTTTTTACTTTAATCCATTGTCTACAACCAGATATATGATGCCAAAGTTCTAAATGATGACCTCTTGGACTTTTTCTCATATATACAAAATCATCCCATTCTTTATCTGAGGTTTCAGAATTTAACTTAGGTCTTTTCACTGAAGCATCCCCACCGTAAGAAAATTCTTTCTGTGATCTTAAACCACAATATGGGCATTTAATATGTAGCATTAGTTAACCAATCCAAGTTTTAGTTCCTAAACCTTTTTCATCTAATAGTTTGCCAGTAGAAAATCTATTTAAGCTAAGTTTAGAATTAAGTTCGTGTACTCTATCTTGAGCAATTGTATGGGCAAATGTCCAACCAGAAACTGGGGTAGATTTAAATCCACCATAACACCAACCACAATTAATATATAAACCTTCTATATGAGTTTTATCAATTATTGGAGATCCATCCATAGACATATCCATAATTCCTCCCCAGGTTCTAAGCATTTTTTGTCTACTTAAAAATGGAAATAATGCTAATCCACCTGTTAAAACATGTTGGAGA
>MDTB01228733.1_pt1 | contig 18960 bp, 15 predicted proteins | sample 811161 | NCBI WGS metagenome assembly MDTB01 (sample SAMN05326650, study PRJNA326480) | marine metagenome | isolation source: seawater | place: Mediterranean Sea | collected 2009
GAATTTCTTGAATCGGCGAATGTACATGGAAATTTATATGGAACATCTCGACAATGGGTCGAAACAAAGATTAGTAGTGGTGTCGATGTAATCTTAGAAATTGATTGGCAAGGGGCCAACCAAGTTCGTTCAGTTTTTAAAGAAGGTATCAGTATTTTTGTACTTCCCCCCTCAGTAGAGGTATTGCGACAGCGTCTCGTTAACCGTGGAAAAGATTCTGGGCGAGTAATCGAGGCGCGAATGGCATCAGCAAAAAAAGAGATCAGCCATTGGGAAGACGCAGATTACGTTATAATCAATGATGACTTCCAAAATGCATGCAACAAGCTACAACAACTTCTTTTAGGAAGGTTTGATGACCCGTCATTACAAACAACAAACATCTCGTATCACAAATTAAGTCGAGAATTATTGTCGAATTAGTCGCACTCTTGTATAATGATTACCTAAGAGTGTAATGAGCGAGTCTGTAATTTTAGCGGGAGTTATTATGGCGCGAATCACCGTGGAAGATTGTCTTGAAAATGTAGACAACCGATTTGAACTGGTTATGATCGGCTCGAAACGTGCCCGTCAATTAGCAGTAGAAGGTCGCGTTGCGTTGGTACCTGAGGAAAATGACAAGCCAACGGTGGTAGCACTCCGCGAAATAGCAGGGGGTCATGTGGACGCAAGTATCCTGTCCCCAGTAAAGCAAAATTTCGCTCTTGACGGAGGTGTTGGTGAAATTAGTGAAGAGTCGACCGGAGCTGAGATAGATCTTGAGGCAGAAGCAGATGCTGCCATTGCGGCCGCATTGGAGGCACTAGCTGGCAACGATTTGTTAGATGTACCCCCCGTTGAAAACATAAGTGTAAACGAAGAAGAATTTCCTCGTTCATATGAGCCATCCCCTGACTAGGGATTCCTCAGGATCCATGGTGTGGCGCTCTTAGGCCTTACAGAAAAATTAACTTATCTTAGCGAACCAGATATACGCAGAGTAGAGCGCGCTTATCGTTACGCTGAACGCAGTCACACTGGACAAGTCCGTCAGACAGGCGACCTGTATATAACCCATCCCCTAGCAGTCGCAAACATACTTGCCGATATGCATATGGATCCGGAAGGCCTGATGGCAGCAATGCTTCATGATGTCATCGAGGACACTGGAGTGACAAAGGGACAAATCTCCCGTCGTTTCGGTCGAACTGTGGCCGATTTGGTTGACGGCGTGAGCAAACTCAATGAAATAGAGTTTGAGTCAAGGGCACAACAACAAGCAGAGAGTTTTCAAAAGATGACCCTTGCTATGTCTCGGGATATTCGAGTTGTTTTGGTCAAACTTGCTGATCGACTGCATAATATGCGCACACTAGGAACCCTGTCAGCAGATAAACGTCGCCGCATTGCACGGGAGACTATGGAAATCTATGCTCCCATCGCGCAACGCCTTGGTATTGAGCATGTAAGAATTGAGTATGAGGAACTCAGCTTTGCAGCGATGTATCCACTGCGTCACCGAAGACTTCGAGAGGCAACGGACGCTGCGAGACAAAATAGAAAGGCCTTCGTCATAGAAATCCGACAGGCTATAGAAAATTGTTTAGAGCAAGAATCCATTAACGCACTAGTCAAAGGTAGACAAAAGCATCTATGGAGTATCTACTTAAAAATGCGGGACAAAAAGAAAGCATTCAGAGATATCATGGATGTTTTTGCATTCCGCTTGGTGGTTGATTCTGTAGACAACTGCTACCGAGCGCTTGGAATGATGCATAGCATTTTTAAGCCAGTGCCGGGCGAGTTTAAAGATTATATTGCGATACCTAAAGCGAACGGCTATCAGTCGCTTCATACAGTTCTGGTTGGTATGCATGGAGTACTTATTGAGGTGCAAATACGAACCACAGAGATGGAAATGATCGCAAATTACGGTATCGCCGCGCATGGAGAATATAAAGCTGGAAATACCCGAAAAGAAGGAAGCCAAAGTAGAGCATCGAGGTGGATTCAAGGCCTGTTAGCCATGCAAAAACAAGCTGGAAACTCAATTGAGTTCTTAGAGAATGTCAAAGCAGATTTATTTCCAGATGAAGTATATGTCTTTACACCAAGGGGAGAAATCATAGAATTGCCTACTGGCGCAACCGCCGTAGACTTTGCATACTCCGTGCACACCGCGCTAGGAAATAGCTGTATTGCTTGCAGAGTTGACGGTCAGCTAACACCTCTCTCAGAGGGACTCCAGAGTGGGCAAAAGATTGAAATTATTAGCGCAGAGGGCGCACAACCAAACCCTAACTGGCTGAGCTTCGTTGCCACCGCTAAAGCTCGTAGCGCAATACGGCATTTTTTGAAGACTCAAGAACATGATGAGTCTGTCAATCTGGGAAAGCGACTCCTTGACCAAGCACTTAGCAGATTTGGGACCAGCTATCGTCAGTTAAAAAAATCAGAAATCAAGCGCATTCTTCAAAGCTCAGGTGCCTCCACCTTTAAATATATTTTGCATCAAATAGGGTTAGGAAACCGAGTACCACTTGCAATAGCAAATCTGATCGTGCCAGCAGAGGGATCTCAAGCAAAGGACCAAAATCGAAAGCCACCACTGCCGCTGGAGGTTGGTGGCCAAAAAGCTTTGTTACTTCAATATGGGAAATGTTGTCATCCAATCCCGGGAGATCCAATACTTGGACACCTTAGTCCCGGAAAAGGTGCTGTAGTACATCTAGAATCTTGCCGCAATCTTATTGAATTACGATCAAATCCTGAAAAATGTACCCCAATGACCTGGTCAGACTCCGTCCAGGGTCAATTTCCTGTCGAATTAAAAGTTGAGGTAACGCCCAAACGAGGTTTTATTGCTACCCTAGCTTCCAGAATTACGGAAAAAGATGCAACGATTGAAAAAATAAGCACTTTAGAAAAAGATGCTTTCACCAGTATAGTTGATATTGTAATCGCAGTCCGTGACCGGACTCACCTTGCAGATATCTTGCGGAGGGTGCGAGCACTCGCCCCTGTTCGCAGGGTTTATCGTGTCAGAAACTGATCTAAAATATTTTTTGGAGAACTCTTTACCGTGACAAACAGAGCCACCATTCAAACAGATAATGCGCCAAAAGCCATCGGAACATACTCACAAGCGATAAAAGTACATAATACTGTGTACCTGTCTGGGCAAATCCCCATCGATCCGACAACAATGGACCTCGTTGACACAGATATCGAAAATCAAATTTGTCAGGTTTTTGAAAATCTTAAGGCCGTTTGCCATGCCGCTGGGGGCGATTTAAATTGTTTAGTAAAACTGAATGTGTTCCTCACAAACTTGGATAACTTTGCACGTGTAAATAAGGTAATGGAAAAGTATTTCGCAAAACCTTATCCTGCTCGAGCAGTTATTGGAGTGGACTCACTACCAAAGGAAGTAGCCATTGAGATTGATGGAGTTATGGTTATCTAAGTTTCTTTCATCAAAGCACTGTAGCCGTCTCGGAATGTGGGGTACTTAAAGCGAAATCCGCTTTCTAATAACCTCTTATTGTTGCACCGACGAGAAATTTTATATTCTGAGGGCGCACTCTCTTGAGGCATTGGAAACTTGACATCAAGTGCCTTCGCCATCCACTTATATACCACTTTTTGAGTCACTGGCTCGCAATCGCTCGCTATATACAAAGGGTCGAGACTTTCGCCATCAAAATATCTTCCGATGAGATGAGTAAAAACTGCAGCGCAATCCTCGCTATGAATCCTGTTAGTCCATTTTTCAGGGAATTGAGGCTGAACTCTGCCCGAACGCATCTTGTTTAAAAGGCTCTGTCTTCCTAGGCCATAGATTCCAGAGAACCTAACCACCACATACCTACATGACAATTCAGATATCAATAGTTCCGCCTCAACCAGCAATTTTCCCGCGAAGTCCTGATAATAAAGAGAGCTATCTTCATCAACCCATGCCCCGCCATGGTCGCCATATACCCGTGTGCTAGAGGCCCAAATAATGAGCTTCGGCGGATAGCTCGCCATACTCACTGCACTTTTTAATGCCTTCGCTACCGCAATATAAGACCCTCGGTAGGCAGACTCACAAAATGCTGAGGGGGTAACCGTTACAACAATAGCATCAAAAGGTTCCTCTAAAACCCTTTTCATATCCAAAAGATTCGTCAAATCAGCAGAAATAGGCATAATTGGACTGGGTAATTGACTTGGCCTGCGCTTGAGCCCGAAACAGGTATGCTCTTTTGCGAGCATAAGTGCAGTGCGCTTGCCTAAGTCTCCACACCCAGCCATCAGTATTTTCACGTAAATTTCCTTAGTTGCAACTTATTAGCTATCATCAATGACATACGCATTAAGGACCACATGTAATGTCAATGCAAGCATCGACTGATGAGATCGGGAAATGCAGAATCAACTTAGGGTGAGTGTTCAAATTTTACGGGGTATTGGTCCAAAACTCGCCGAAAAGTTAAAAAAACTTGGTCTTGAGACAATTCAAGATTTGGTTTTTCACCTCCCACTTCGCTACGTGGATAAGACCAGGATATCGCCAATCGGAAGCCTTCAACCCTCCACTAGCGCGGTAATTGAAGGCTTTGTAAAAGCAAGTGACGTCGTTTTCGGTAGGAGACGAAGTCTTGTATGCAGACTTCAGGATAATACTGGCGTCGTCACCCTTCGTTTTTATCAGTTCAACTGGTCGCAACAAACGGACCTGCGCCAAGGTGCCAAACTACGTTGTTTCGGAGAAATCCGAAGAGGATCCTCTGGGATCGAACTATATCATCCTGAATATTTAATACTAAAGAGAGAAAAACCAATCGCCCTAGATGATAAGTTGACCCCAATCTATCCCACAGGAGAAGGGGTGTCTCAAACCCGTATCCGACGTTTGTGCTCGCAAGCACTCGCTGAAATAGACAATACCTCCTTAAGTGAATTACTTCCAATTCACGCAACGCATGAGTACTCACTCCTTACTGCTTTAAAATTTCTACATAATCCTCCTGCAACCGCGGGACTGCATATCCTCGCAATGGGTAAACATCCAGCTCAGCGGAGACTAATACGTGAGGAATTAGTGGCACATCACCTAAGTTTACTCCAACTTCGACAAAATATTCAAAAACATCCTGCAAAGCCACTGATCGAGAAATCAACCCAAAGAGATGAATTTTTGGCTCAGTTATCTTTTAAACTTACCTCAGCACAACTAAAGGTTAGCGCAGAGATAAGCCAAGACATGGCAAAGCCAGCACCTATGCTTAGGCTCCTTCAGGGAGACGTAGGTTCAGGGAAGACCATTGTATCGGCTCTCGCTGCTCTGCAAGCAATTGCGAATGGACAACAGGTTGCGCTAATGGCTCCGACTGAACTATTGTCTGAACAACATCGACTAAATTTTGAGAATTGGTTTCAGCCTTTCGGGATCAAAATGGCATGGCTTACAGGGAAAGTAAAAGGTAAAGCCAGGAAATATCAACTCGACTCTATCGCTGATGGCTCAGCGAAAATGATAATAGGCACGCACGCGCTTTTCCAGGAAAAGGTGAATTTTTTTTCCCTTGGTTTATCAATAATCGACGAGCAACACAGATTTGGGGTCCACCAAAGATTAGCCCTCCGAAAAAAAGGAGTAGCTTTTGATGATAGTGGAGAACCTCTTGAGCAGTTGCCTCACCAACTAATCATGACTGCAACGCCGATTCCAAGAACACTCGCGATGAGTTCATATGCCGATCTTGATTTTTCGATCATCGACGAGCTACCCATCGGAAGGAAACCAATTGAAACAACTATTATAAACTCCTCTCGCCGCGCTGATGTTATCAAACGAGTTCGGTCAGCATGCGCGCTCGGTCGTCAGGCATATTGGGTTTGTACGCTTATAGATGAGTCTGAATCAATAGCAAATCAGGCGGCTGAGGTTGTAGCAAGCGAACTCAAGTTATTACTCCCAGAGCTAGATATTGGCCTGGTACATGGCCGATTAAAAGCAGACAAAAAAATCAGTATTATGAACGAATTTAGAGACAGAAGAATTAACTTGTTGGTCGCAACAACTGTAATTGAGGTAGGTGTGGATATCCCAAACGCTAGCCTCATTATTATTGAAAATTCCGAACGTCTTGGACTTTCTCAACTGCACCAACTTAGAGGTCGGGTTGGACGCGGCGCAGATCGGAGTCACTGCGTACTCCTGTATAATTCACCCCTTTCCAACGAGGGGAAAGAGCGCTTAAAAATGATGCGTGAAACAAATAATGGTTTTAAGATAGCTGAGAAAGACTTAGAACTTCGGGGCCCCGGAGAAGTTCTGGGGATACGACAAACAGGCACCATGCATTTCAGAATCGCAGATTTGACGAGAGATGCTTATTTAATGTCTGAGGTAAAAATTCTTGCAAATCAGGTGATGAACAACAATCCTGAGTCGGTTGAGCACTTAATAGAGAGGTGGATTGGTGAAAGTAAAGAATATGCTCAGGCCTAGCCGGTTACAGAAAAAAAAAGCTACATTTTTTGCTAACCCGACAATCTCCCGATAATATTGAGTTGATATTAAAAAAAATGTTCATTAAACGTGAAAAATAATCTTCAGATGGTCAAGTCCAAAACGAATATAGGTGTTATGGACTATGTCAAAGACTATCCACTTCTATCGTTCGTCAGGCCAGGACAGCCTTGGTATCAGCGCTATCCTCTAGAGGCTGCTGAGAGGTTTTTTGGCCGTTTAAAAATCGAGTCTGTTTATTTTAAGGTGAAACAGCGTCCATTCACTATCGAGGGATTTATCGAGGAAGCATTCAAAATCGCTAAAATTAATCATCAGTATGATAGGCAAAAACTTGCTGAATTGCCGACACGCGGGCCGATCGTATTTGTGGCAAATCATCCATTTGGTGTAATAGATGGACTCGCATTGTGTGACTTAGCAGTCCGTCTCAGAGGAAACTTCCGCATTTTAATCAATTCGATTTTGTGTCAGGATAAAGATTTAGCGGAATACTTTCTCCCTGTAGATTTCAGTGAGGATAGAAATGCCATGAAAAATAACATTCGTTCCAAGCGAATAGCGCAGCAGGCCTTGAGAGACGGAATACCCTTATTGGTATTTCCATCAGGCCACGTCTCAACTGCCACACACTGGGGATTCGGCCAGATCGAAGAATCTCCTTGGACAACATTCGCCGCAAAAATGATCCGCGATACTGAAGCGACAGTCGTTCCGGTTTATTATAAAGGTCAAAACAGCCGGACCTTTCATATTACCTCGCACTGGTCTGCAGCTCTACGTTCTGCAGCTCTTATGAACGAAGTGACTAAACGATTTGGGAAGCCTATATATAGCGAAATCGGCACACCACTCGACTGGCAACTATTAAGAACTCTAGACAACAGGCAAGCTTTAACTTTATTTCTGTATAACGAGGTACAAAATCTTGCGAAACTTTACTCTTAAGAATGTTATGTGATGCTCTTGACCGAAGCGCGTAAAATCCTTCAACAGGTCAACAACTTTAACCCGCTTATGCCTTAACCCAATGCCTGCACTGCCGGTAATGTCTTGCCCTCAATATACTCAAGGAAGGCTCCGCCACCAGTAGAAATGTAGGAGATCCGATCTGTTAATTGATACTTATCAAGCGCCGCGAGGGTATCTCCTCCCCCCGCAAGCGTAAATGCGGGACTATTTGCTACTGCCCTAGCAACCGCACTGGTACCCTCACCAAACTGATCGAACTCAAAGACTCCAAGCGGACCATTCCAAATTATAGTGGCCATCGAATCAAGAATCTCTACCAACTTAGCTCTTGAGGAGGGACCAACGTCTAGGATCATATCGTCAAAACCAACGTCATCAACACCTTTGACCTCAGCAACTGCGTGCCTGGAAAACTCTTTCGCTACAACCACATCGACCGGAAGAGGTATATTTACCTTGCTCATCAAACTTTTTGCAACGCCTAGCAGATCAGTCTCAAAGATCGACCTACCGACTGGTTTGCCGCTCGCCACCAAGAAGGTATTCGCTATTCCTCCTCCAACAATTAGCTGATCAACACGCTTTGCCAATGTCTCTAGAACAAGTAATTTAGTGGACACCTTACTGCCGCCTACAATAGCGGCCATAGGACGTGAGGGACTTCTCATCGCCTGGTCCAATGCGGCCAATTCAGCTGCAAGAAGAGGCCCCACACACGCCAGAGGCGCATATTTTGACACTCCGTGAGTGGAAGCTTGTGCCCTGTGTGCTGCAGCAAATGCATCCATCACATAAACGTCACATAAAGAGGCATACGCTCTCGCTAATTGGTCATCATTTGACTTTTCTCCGCGATTAAAACGGACATTTTCAAGTAAAACCACATCTCCAAAATCTATTTCCAACCCCAACCTCCACTGTCTCACGAGCGGTACTGGACGCTTTAAGAGCGCAGCTAGTCTATCGGCTATTGGCCGCAAGGAAAATTCTGATTGGAGACTACCCTCTTTAGGTCTTCCAAGATGAGACATCAGAATTACGGCAGCTCCCGACTCCAGGGCATTTTTAATTGTGGGAAGCGCAGCGAGAATCCGAGCATCACTTACCACCCGATCACCATCAATCGGCACATTAAAATCTTCTCGAATCAACACACGTTTCTTTGAGAGGTTAACGTCCTCCATAAATTTAGGCATCAATTAACCTCGAAGTTAGACCTGCAACTGTATATAGGTAAATTATACCAAGTGAGCAAAGTATCGATCATGCGATTTGCATAACCCCACTCGTTATCAAACCATATCAACACCTTGACCAGATTTCCTCTGGCGACTCTTGTTTGGCTGGCATCTACAATACCGCTTCGAGAATCATGATTAAAATCGCATGACGCAAGCGGCTCTTCGGTATAACCCAATATACCCAGCAACATGTTGGCGGATGCCTCTCGAAAACAAAGATTTACGGTCTTTACGTCTACCTGTTCGCTCACAACGACTGATAGGTCAATGACAGAGACATTCAAAACAGGAACTCGCATAGCTTGTGCTTCAAATCGCCCATTTAAATGCGGTAAAAGTCTGTCGATCCCTAGCGCCAAACCAGTTTCAACGGGAATAATCGATTGCATGGCAGCTCGAGTTTTTCGAAGGTCGGTGTGGTGATAAGCGTCAATCACCGGCTGATCATTCATAGCCGAGTGAATTGTAGTAATTACGCCCGATTTGACACCGTAATTGTCATCGATTAGTTTAATTACTGGAACTACAGCATTTGTAGTACAGGATGCATTCGACACAATCGTTTGTTCTTGTCTAAGCTCTTGATGGTTGACACCAAACACAATAGTAGCGTCAACATCCGCCTCTGCAGGCTGCGAAAATAGTACCTTTTTAGCACCGCTGTTAAGATGGCCCTCAGCGGTTCTTCGATCAGTAAAAGTTCCACTACATTCTAATACAGCATCAATCTCCAACCGCTCCCAAGGCAACCGCTCAACGAGGTCCTCCGCAAATATACAAATCTCGTCTTCATTAATGTACAGCTTGGATCCATCTGATTTTACTACGCCAGGAAATCTTCCATGAGTAGAATCATAGCGAGTAAGATGTGCTATGGTATTAGGGTCTGAAGGTTCATTGATCGCGACGATTTTGACAACTTTCGTCGCACCAGACTCGTAAACAGCTCGCAGTAAGGAGCGTCCGATCCGTCCGTAACCGTTAATCGCGATCCGAAGCACTAACGAAGAATCTCAAGGACTTTAGCAACAACATTTTTAACTGAAAACCCAAAACTCTCCATGACCACAGGTCCCGGTGCCGATTCGCCAAAACTATCCATGCCAACTACCGAGCCCTTCAACCCCACATACTTCCGCCAGAAGTCTGGGTGTGCGGCCTCCACCGCAACCCTTAAAGTAACGTGAGACGGCAATACCAATTCGCGGTAGTTCTCCTCTTGGAGGTCGAACAATTCAGCGCATGGTAATGAGACCACACGCACATAGATACCGTTTTCAGCGAGCTCATCCGACGCATGTATCGCCAGCTCCACCTCAGACCCAGTTGCAATTATTATCGCCTTCGGATTTGGACAATCTTTAAGAATATAACCTCCTCGACTTATCTCATCGACTTGCTTGGTGGAACGTTTCATTGGCTGCAGGCCTTGTCGACTGAAAATAAGCGCACTGGGTCCATCGGTTCGCTGAATTGCCAACTTCCAACACACAGCAGTTTCTGTGTTGTCGCAAGGTCGCCATGTATGTAGGTTCGGTGTCGCACGCAATGCAGTCAGTTGCTCCACAGGTTGATGAGTCGGTCCATCCTCACCAAGACCGATGGAATCATGTGTGTATACGAAGATACTATTAATTTTCATGAGAGCCGCCATTCGCACCGCATTCCGCGCGTACTCCATGAACATCAAAAACGTGCCTCCATAATTAACAAAGCCGCCATGCAATGCAATACCATTTACTACCGCACTCATCCCAAATTCACGAACACCGTAATGTATATAGTTTCCGCCTCCGGCCGACGAGCTGACAGGTTTTGAACCAGACCAAAGGGTGAGGTTAGAGCCTGCTAGGTCCGCTGAGCCGCCAAGTAACTCAGGTAATATTGGCCCATAAGCGTTCAACGCGTCCTGTGAAGCTTTACGAGACGCAATCTTCTGCATCGAAAGTTGACATGATGCTATGTATCTATTGGCTTCAGCCTCAAAGTCAGGAGGTAAGGAACCTTTCACACGACGCTCAAATTCTTTATGCAGGGCTGGATACTCTGACTTATACAAACTCATCTTTTCTGTCCACTCTTTTTGATGGGATGTTCCTCGGTCAGTAGCATCCCATCCCTCATAGTAGTCCCTTGGTACCTCAAATGGAGGATGCTTCCAGCCCAGTTGTTTGCGCGTGAGAGCAATTTCGTCAACTCCAAGGGGCGCTCCATGGCAGCTTTCTTTACCCTGCTTATTTGGAGAACCAAAGCCAATCACCGTTTTACAGCAAATAAGACTCGGATGAACCGTATCTGCTTTTGCAGCCACGATCGCAGAAATCAGGGCCTCGCTATCATGTCCATCGATATCTGATAAGACTTGCCAACCATAAGCTGAAAAACGCGCAGGCGTATCATCTTTGAACCAATTATGAACCTCTCCATCGATTGAGATACCATTGTCATCGTATATCACGATTAGCTTACTCAGTCCGAGAGTACCCGAGAGTGAACACACTTCATGAGAGATTCCCTCCATAAGACAACCATCACCAACAATTACATAAGTATGATGGTCTACTATGTTATGCCCAGGACGATTAAAGTTTGTCGCTAGGATTTTTTCAGCTAAAGCCATACCAACTGCATTCGCCAATCCTTGACCCAGAGGCCCCGTTGTGGTCTCAACCCCAGGGGCATATCCCTTTTCTGGATGTCCGGGGGTTTTAGAATGTAACTGACGGAATTTTTTCAATTCCTCAATCGGCAAATCGTAGCCGGTGAGATGTAAAAGTGCGTAGAGCAACATCGAACCATGTCCGTTTGAAAGCACAAAGCGATCCCGATCAACCCAACCAGGATCAGCTGGATTATGCTTTAAAAAGTCATTCCATAATACTTCGGCAACGTCAGCTAATCCCATTGGCGCGCCGGGATGTCCACTCTTCGCCTGTTGGACGGCATCCATGCTAAGAGCCCTGATAGCATTAGCTAAGTCTTTACGACTAGGCATAGATTTGTCTCCACATCCTTTAAAAGTTGAATCGTATTGTCGCGCACAGTGGAGTTCCAGTAAACCAATAATCGGTGTAGAGTATTTGTTTAAATGATAGTGACAAGTCTATCGCGAGAAGCCATACTAGGGTATCAAGTGAGGAAATTTTATGTCTACTTATAACGTGTTCACATCTGAGTCCGTGTCAGAGGGTCACCCAGACAAAATGGCGGATCAAATCTCTGACGCAGTTTTAGACGCAATTCTCAGTGATGACCCTCATGCAAGAGTCGCTGTTGAAACAATGGTAAAAACAGGGATGGCCATCGTAGCCGGAGAGGTACGTACTGATACCTATGTAGACCTAGAAAGCATTGTTCGAGGTGTTATCACAGATATTGGGTACGATAGCTCGAGCAAGGGATTCGATGGCAACTCCTGTGCTGTTTTAAACGCTATAGGTAAACAATCGGGCGACATTGCGCTAGGAGTGGATGCGAACGAACACAAAGATATTGGAGCGGGTGATCAAGGCATGATGTTTGGTTACGCGAGCAACGAAACTGATGTATTAATGCCTGCCCCAATTTATTTCGCGCATCGATTAGTTGAGAGACAAGCCGAGCTCAGGAAAGATGGAACCCTGCCGTGGCTAAGACCAGATGCGAAGAGCCAAGTGACTTTACGGTACGCGGAAGGTAGCCCCGTCGCAATAGAAGCGGTTGTGCTATCTACTCAACACTCAGAGTCCATCTCATTAGGTGAACTGCGCGAGGCGGTTCTTGAGGAGATCATCACCGATGTTTTGCCGGAAAATTGGCTTCACAAAGAAACAAAATACCATATAAATCCGACTGGTAAATTTGTTATAGGCGGTCCGATGGGCGACTGTGGGGTGACAGGGCGAAAGATTATTGTGGATACCTATGGTGGCATGGCCCATCATGGCGGTGGAGCATTTTCTGGGAAGGATTCTACTAAGGTAGACCGATCAGCTGCCTATGCTGGGAGGTATGTGGCGAAAAACATCGTTGCGGCTGGGCTTGCAGATCGCTGTGAAATCCAAATTTCATATGCCATTGGTATATCCGAACCGACCTCGATAAGTTTGGATACGTTCGGCACCGGAAAGCTTCCCAATCACGAAATCGTAATGCTTATTAAGGAAAATTTTGACTTGCGTCCCAGCGGTTTAATTGCCATGCTCGATCTGCGAAGGCCTATATACCGACCAACGGCAACGTATGGACACTTTGGACGTCTAGACAGTACCTTTACTTGGGAGAAATTAGACCGCGTTAACGCATTAAAAAAAGCTCTATGATGGATCTGTTAAAACGTTAATTACGTACATTTGCAGCCACTAAAACAAAAAAGGAATTGATATGTCCGCCACCGTGCAACCTATAAGCAGAAAAATTTCTTTCCAGGATTATCGAGTAGCTGATATATCACTTGCGGAATATGGCCGTCGAGAAATTACGATAGCAGAATCAGAGATGCCTGCTTTAATGGCCTTGAGAGAGAAATATTCGGAAAGCATGCCTCTGAAGGGAGCTCGCATTCTGGGTTGTATACACATGACGATTCAAACCGCTGTGCTCATTGAAACCCTGGAAGCCTTGGGTGCCATGGTACGTTGGACTTCCTGCAATATTTTTTCGACGCAGGATCATGCAGCAGCGGCAATTGCAGCGAACGGTACACCGGTGTTTGCATGGAAGGGCGAGACCGAAGAAGAGTATAATTGGTGCTTGGAACAGCAAATACTAAAAGATGGCAATCCATGGAACGCAAATATGGTTCTTGACGATGGCGGTGATCTAACAGCTCTTCTTCACCAAAAGTATTCTTCAGTTCTCGATAGTTGTCACGGCATTACAGAAGAAACAACAACCGGAGTGCTCAGACTGAATGAAATGCTGGAACGTGGAGAGCTCAAATTACCTGCAATAAACGTTAACGATTCCGTCACCAAATCAAAAAATGATAATAAATACGGTTGTAGACACAGCTTGAATGATGCGATAAAGCGCGCCACCGACCACCTGCTAGCGGGTAAAAAGGCGCTAGTTGTAGGATATGGCGATGTCGGAAAAGGATCTGCTCAGTCACTGCGCCAAGAGGGTATGATTGTGAAGATAACTGAAGTAGACCCTATCTGCGCGATGCAAGCATGCATGGATGGCTTCGAGGTTGTTTCCACTTATAACGAAGGCGACATCACCAAAGGGCTAAATTCCAGTCTGCTTACTGAGACAGATCTTGTAGTCACCAGCACAGGAAACTTCAATGTCTGTAACAGCGAAATACTATCTGCCCTCAAATCAGGCTGTGTTGTATGCAACATTGGTCATTTCGACAATGAGATTGACACTGAATACATGCGCGTCCATTGGAAGTGGGAAGAAGTTAAGCCCCAGGTTCACAAGATCTTCAGAAGTAGCGACGTAAAGGATCATCTGATTCTGTTGGCCGAAGGCCGTCTCGTAAACCTTGGTAACGCAACGGGTCATCCCAGCAGGATAATGGATGGATCGTTTGCTAACCAAGTACTGGCGCAGATGGAGCTTTACAGCAAACGTTTCGCAGATCAAGATCCTAAAACCAAATTAGCCATGTTAAAAGTTGAAGTATTACCCAAGAGGCTCGATGAAGAGGTTGCGGCATATATGGTTCAGGGCTTCGGTGGCGTAATGACAAAGTTAACGCAAATACAAGCCGATTATATTAAAGTGCCAGTTAATGGCCCTTTTAAGTCAGATTCCTACAAGTACTGACGTAACAATCAAGTCTGCTACTAATCCGGTTACCAGATAAAGCGTCCCAGGGAATCGGCCACGTGTTTGTGATGCCCACCTGGCCTGGGGGGCTCGCATTAGTTTCCCCAAAATGCAAGAATAAACAGAAGCTTAAACACTGTTAAATGCCTATGCGTATTCCCCGCATCTTCGAGCCAGACGTAATTGAGCCAGGGCTCCAGTTCAACGTGACCAATAGCAATGCGCATTACATGCGCACCGTCTTGCGTATTTCGACCGGCGATAAAATAATCGTATTCAATGGCTTCGGAGGGGAATACATTTGCGAGACCATTGATGTTAAGAAGAATTTCGTACGAGTTGAAGTGCGGAGTTTTGATTCAATCGAACGAGAGTCTCAACTAGGCATACATCTCGGAATCGGAATTTCTCGTGGAGAACGGATGGATTTGATCGTTCAAAAAACAACAGAGCTTGGAGTAAGCACTATCACTCCTTTACTAACAAGACGCTCTGAGGTTAGACTCTCTGGAGCGCGTCTCGAAAAAAAGATGTCCCATTGGCAGAAAATAGCAATAGCTGCGTGTCAGCAGAGTCTGCGAAATCGTATTCCAAAATTAGCTAATCCCGTAACAGTAAACGACTGGATCACCAGCCTCAATGCGCAAGTCAGGTTCGTTCTTGACCCGAGAGCGCAAAAAACTGTCAGTACTTTTACAAAGACTGCTAACTCTGTCTCGCTTTTAGTGGGTCCCGAAGGTGGCTTCGACGAAGAAGAAATCAAGAATACTGAATTAGCAAACTTTCATAAAATAAAACTTGGGCCAAGAATTCTGCGAACGGAGACCGCACCCATTGTTGCAATAAGTATCTTACAGTCAATTTGGGGCGATATTAAATGACAAATAAGCTGGTAAGACGATTGACAATTCTGGTGTTAGCCGTCACATACGTTGCCTCAACGTGGGCCAATCAAAATCAAACAAAAATCTCACTTGAAGCAGTAGGAACAATATTTTGTGATGGAGCAATCCGTGGCACAGCATCACATGTGCACCATGAAAGAAAAGAACACTCTATTGTACTCACAGCGGCCCACGTGCTTTTTGATCCAACAACCCGCTCAGCCTTCAGAACATGCTCATATAGAGCCTCTAACGCGCGTTTTCAAAATTTCCCTATCTCAAAAATATCCACTCCGCGGAAAATATTGCAAGACAGCTATGCACTTGAGGGTATGAAAAGAGACTGGGTTTTTGCTTCTCTTAATAACAAACTTTATGCGCCTGCACTACAACTGCGACGAGATTTGCAAGAATCATTACCAAGTACTAAAAAAAATTTATCTATAACAATGCTCGCTTACGACAAGCACGCAGATAAGATCAGGAAAATTGAAGATTGTGGGACAATGCAATCATACAATATCGAGGACCCATCTGTTCTCATACATAACTGCGGTCATGGCTCAGGCTTTTCTGGAGCACCATTGCTTGACACAAGGACACGAGAACTTTTAGGTGTGCATGGCGGCAGGTTAGTTCTCTCAAAACCTCCTAATGACAATATCGTAGATATTCTTGGACAAGCGCGGCTTATTGATAATGAAGTATTAAATGAGTTGAGGCGTTTTAGTGCCAGCTTACGATATCATCGAAAAATTGATACGAATCAGTTGGAAAATTAATTTTTAAGGGATAATATCCTATTGGCGTCTTATTGTCCGATAAGGAAAATATCGATGGCTGAAAACACCGAATAATCGAAAAGTACAACAATGAGGTACCAAGCAGTGCAAGACCTTAATGATTTTAGACTTGAAACTCGTGACTGGCTTGAGAACTATTGCCCGCAAAGCATGCGAACACCTGTAGTCGATGAGATAGAAAAATACTGTGGAGGGCGCAGAAGCTCATACTTCAGTGAGGATCAAAGAGCTTGGGTAGAAAGTATGATTTCTAAAGGTTGGATCGCACCCACGTGGCCACGTGAATATGGAGGTGGCGGTCTTACAAAAGAACAGGAGCAGGTTCTCAAAGAAGAGCTCTCAGCCATCAAAGCCAGAAGCCCAATATTTAGTAGCATGGGTCTATCAATGATAGGACCGGCGATACTTGAATTTGGCTCCGAAGAACTCAAACGTCAGCATCTACCAAAGATGATCCGTGGAGAAATTCGCTGGTGTCAGGGTTACAGCGAACCAAATTCTGGATCTGATTTGGCAGGGCTGCAAACTAGGGCGGAAGATTTTGGCGATCACTTTGTTTTAAATGGACAGAAAGTTTGGACATCTAGTGCCGACAAATCTGACTGGATGTTCTGCTTGGTAAGGACTGACTTCGACTCTGGCAAACACTCTGGAATTAGTTTGGTGTTATTTGATATGGAGAGTGCCGGCGTTACCGTACGGCCAATCAAACTTATTTCCGGCGCATCACCATTCTGTGAAACATATCTTGATAATGTCAAAGTTGAAAAAAATCAGCTTGTCGGAGAAATTAACAAGGGATGGACTATAGCTAAGTATCTTCTGACTCACGAACGTCAGAACATTGGCGATATAGGAAATGTAACCAGAAGTCACACCCTATCCGAGGAGGCTGTGGAGTCAATAGGATTGCATGAGGGCCGGCTATCAGATTCAGGTCTCCGAACCGAAATAGCAGAATGGCAAATCGACTATGAATGTCACCAGCTCACAATGGAGCGTGTTAATTTAGAGATTGAGTCCTTTGGAGTCGGAAATACATCAGCGATGCTAAAATATTATGGTACTGAACTAAACAAACGTAGGCATGAACTTGAAATGAGTATTCATGGCGGAGCAGCGCTCGGCTGGGGGGAAGATTCAATCGCACGGCCTTGGCTTCGGTCAAAAGGCAATTCTATCGAGGGGGGGACCTCTGAGATCCAGCTCAATATTATATCTAAAAGAATACTTGCATTAGGGTAGAGATGGAACTATTACTAAATCAAGAGGAGTCCATGGTTAAGGATTCCGCAAAAGAATTTTTAAGCACTCATGCAGGCCCCAGCTTGCATAGAAAACTGCGCGACAATAATTGCTCCCGAGGCTATTCAGATGCTCTTTGGAGCCAAATGGTCGACCTAGGCTGGCCTGCCGTCTTAGTTCCCGAGGACTACGGGGGTCTTGGTTTTTCGCACGTAGCCATGGGGCAGATCAGTGAGCAAGCTGGTAGCTATTTGGCCAGTTCTCCTCTGTTCGCATCATCTGTACTCGGGGTCTCTGCAATAGAACTATCTGGCACCCAGCAACAAAAGGAAGAGCTTCTTCCCTCGATTGCGGCTGGAGAACTTTTCTTGGCTCTAGCAGTAGACGAGACTCCACGCCACAACCCAGAGTTCGTAGACTGTAAAGCGAAGAAGAGTGGAAGCGAATACTCACTATCTGGAGAAAAGCTCTACGTTGTGGACGGTCATATTTCAGATAAACTGATCGTATCAGCAAAGATTTCTAATAATCAGGAGGATATTGGTAGTACAACCCTCTTTATAGTGCCAACAGCATCTAAGGGGATAGAAATAACCAGAGTACCCATGGTAGATAGCCGCAATTCGTCCACAATAATCTTTGAAAATGTGCATCTTTCAGAGCGTCAAATACTTGGCGGTGTGGGCAACGGAAGCAATGTTTTATCTGCAATTTTAGATATCGCGAACACTCATCTAGCGGCTGAGCTTCTTGGTATTTCAATTGAGAGTTTTCGGCGAACCCTGCGCTACCTTAAAGAAAGAAAACAATTTGGCGTAAACATTGGCAGCTTTCAAGCATTACAACACCGTGCCGCAACTTTATGGTCAGAGATCGAGTTGTGTAAATCAATTGTTTTGAAAGCTCTCCGTTCACTTGATAACCCTAACTTGAGTACGCCAAGACTAGCAAGCTCAGCTAAAGCAAAAACATGTAAAGTCGCCGCGCTAGCCACGAACGAGGCAGTTCAGATGCATGGTGGGATAGGGATGACAGACGAATTCGATATTGGTTTCTTTTTAAAGCGCGCTCGAGTTGCGCAGCTTTTGTTTGGGGATCAACGCTACCACACAAACCGCGTTTCGGAGTTATCTGGTTTCTAAACTGTGTGTTTAACAAGCTCACGAGCTATAATCGTTTTTTGGATTTCACTGGTGCCCTCATAAATACGCAATAAGCGCACGTCTTTATAAAAACGAGCCACCGCGTACTCTTCCATATAACCAGCGCCCCCATGAATTTGTACTGCGCGGTCGGCAACACGGCCAACCATTTCAGTTGCAAATAGCTTACAACAGGACGCAAGCATCCTGACATCATCTCCCAAATCCCGTTTTTGGGCTGCGTCCAACACCATACATTCAGCTGCATAACATTCTGTTTCGCTCTCGGCCAGCATCGCTTGCGGCAATTGGAAGTCAGATATTGGACGGCCAAATTGCTTTCTATCCTTAGCGAAAGCTACAGAAAGCTCTATCAGCCTTCGTGCACAGCCCACCGAAAGCGCTGAA
>MDTB01229871.1_pt1 | contig 18958 bp, 16 predicted proteins | sample 811161 | NCBI WGS metagenome assembly MDTB01 (sample SAMN05326650, study PRJNA326480) | marine metagenome | isolation source: seawater | place: Mediterranean Sea | collected 2009
CAGATTTTTGACTGGCTGATGATATTGTTTTTGTTATCTTAGGGTCCCAAACCACTAAATCAGCATCAGCTCCTTCAGTAATTGCACCCTTCTTAGGGTAAATATTTAAAATCTTTGCAATATTTGTTGACGTTGCTGCAACAAATTCATTTCGTGTCAAACGTCCGGTCTCTACACCATGGGTCCATAAAACGGCTAGTCTCTCTTCCAAACCACCAGTTCCATTTGGTATTTTTGTAAAGTCATCAATTCCCATCATTTTTTGCTCCGTGGAAAAGGCTGCATGATCTGTTGCAACCACCTGCAGTGAGCCTGCTTGAAGCCCTGCCCATAGGCCATCTTGATGTTCCTTTGCTCTAAATGGAGGAGACATGACCCTTCTCGCCGCATGTGCCCAATCCTTGTTAAAATATTCACTTTCGTCCAAAGTTAAAAACTGTATCAGAGGTTCTCCGAATACTCTAATTCCCTTTTGCCTCGCCCGCCTTATAGCTTCATGTGACTGTTCACAAGAAACATGAACAATATAAAGAGGCACACCAGCTGCATCGGCTATCATTATTGCTCTGTTAGCAGCTTCACCTTCTACTTCAGGTGGACGAGAATACGCATGTCCTTCAGGGCCGGTAATACCCTCATCAAGGTATTTTTTCTGCAATTCAGCTACTATGTCGCCGTTCTCTGCGTGAACCATTGGAAGGGCTCCAATTGCAGCACATCTTTTGAAGGAAGCAAACATTTCATCATCTTCAACCATCAATGCACCCTTGTAGGCCATAAAATGCTTAAAAGAATTTACTCCCATTTCAACGACGTCCGGCATCTCATCGAAAATCTGTTCAGACCATCCCGTAATTGCCATATGATAGCCAATATCTGAGCAGATCTGCGGACTCGACTTTCGATGCCAATCTTTAACAGCATTAACTAAACTTCCATCAGCGCCAGGAAGACAAAAATCTACTAGCATCGTGGTACCGCCAACTGCAGCTGCCCAAGTACCAGACTCAAACGTTTCAGCCGCGGTAGTACCCATAAATGGCATCTCTAAATGAGTATGAGGGTCAATTCCACCAGGAATAACATACGCTCCTTCTGCATCAATAACTTCGTCTCCTGAAAGGTCTATTCCTATTCTCTTTATTGACTCTCCTTCAATTAATACGTCAGCTTTCCACTCTCTATCGGCAGTTACTATAGTACCACCCTTAATAACTTTCTCCATTTCAAAACCTCTCTAAATTAAATCTTTAGGTTACAATCTCTGCTGTTTCAACCACAGCGTGAAATAAGACGTTAGCCCCAGCTGTGGACCAATCCTTTGAAATCTCTTCTGCTTCATTATGGCTTAAACCATCAACACAAGGGCACATAATCATAGCAGTTGGAGCAGATCTATTTATCCAACACGCATCATGCCCAGCACCAGAAATTATATCTCGACTGGAGTAACCCAATCTAGCACTCGCTCTACGGATAGCAGCTACACATCCCTCGTCAAAAGTCACAGGATCAAAGTGTCCAACTTTCTCCATTTCAATTTCTAAATCAAGTTTATCTGCAATTTTTTTAGATTCCTCTCTTAAAATTCTTTCCATTTCCTTTTGCGTTTCAAAGGAAGGTGACCTAAAATCTACTGTAAAAACTACCTTTCCAGGAATAATGTTTCTACTATTGGGAAACACATCACACTGCCCTATGGCACCCACTGCCTCTGGCTGATGATCCATGGCTATCTTATGAACCAACTCTGTTATTCTAGCCATCCCTAATCCAGCATTCTTTCTCATGGGCATAGGAGTAGAACCAGTATGACTCTCTCTGCCTACCAAAGTTATCTGAAGCCAATTTAATCCCTGACCATGAGTCACAATACCAATATCAATATTTTCAGCCTCTAAAATTGGACCCTGCTCTATGTGTAATTCAAAAAAGGCATGCATCTTTCTAGTCCCAACTTCTTCATTTCCCAGCCAACCAATCCTTCTGAGCTCTTCACCAAAAGACTTCCCTTCAGTATCTGCTCTAGCATAAGCCCATTCCAGGCTATGCATCCCTGCAAAAACGCCTGAAGCAAGCATGGGCGGAGCAAAGCGAGTGCCCTCTTCATTAGTCCAATTTACTACTACGATTGGATGCTTTGTTTTTATATCGAGTTCGTTAAGAGTTCGAATTATTTCTAACCCACCTAATACTCCCAGTACTCCATCATACTTTCCTCCTGTAGGCTGAGTATCAAGATGACTTCCAACATAGACAGGAAGAGCTGATTTGTCAGTTCCCTTTCTCATGGCAAACATGGTACCCATTTGATCCACGCCCATCTCTAAACTTTCTTTATCGCACCACCTTTTAAAAAGTTCTCGTCCCTCTTTATCAAAATCAGTTAATGTTTGCCTATTATTGCCTCCAGCTATTCCTGGGCCAATCTTTGCCATCTCCATGAGACTGTCCCAAAGTCTATCACCGTTAATTTTCATATTTACTGTAGGTACTGGCATTAAGTTTCCTTCCAGACTAATTATTTTTCTTACCTCTCACGCACTGGTGTAACAATGCAGCATACTTTTACACCAAAGCAGTCGTACTAGTAATTCTTTGACCATTTGGTCAGAATCAGTATATCCAAGAGCTATACTCAGTCAAGCAAACATAATTGAAAAAAACTCTAATCAACTGGACCTAGCCAAACCAATTTAAAAATATATTACTTATAGAGCAAAACTAGAATTTTAGGACTATTGATGAAATGAAGTATGCGAAGGATAACCAATTAGGTAAGAAGATAACTAGAATCCAGCAAAAGAACATCAACCTAATTATGGAGGCATCTCTTGAAATGTTCTCTTCTAATGGATTTGGTGGAACTACAATTGATCAAATTGCAGAGAAAGCTGGTTTGTCAAAACCAAACATCCTTTACTATTTCAACAGCAAAGAAGAAATTCATCTTCACCTCTTAGAGGGGCTATTAACTAAATGGCTGGAACCACTTCGACAACTTAGCTCCGATGGAGATCCAATAGATGAAATAACATCATATGTTCAACGAAAATTAGAGATGTCTAGAGAATTTCCTCGCGAAAGTAGACTTTTTGCAATTGAAATTCTGGAAGGAGCAAAACATTTAACTGAGCACATTAGAACTGATTTAAAAAAGTTATTGGAGGCAAAAGCTGAAATAATTGACTCATGGGTTGTCGCGGGTAAAATTGCTCGAGTAGATTCAAAACACTTAATTTTTTCAATATGGGCAACAACGCAACATTACGCAGATTTTGACTCTCAAATAAAGTTACTTTTAAAACCTGAGGAGTTAGGTTCTAATTCCACAGCAAGTCATCATTTAAATGAAATGTTTACAAAATTACTTAAGCCTTAAAACTCTTTATTAACGAGCAATAGAGAAAGTGACAAAAAAATTGCAGTTCCACCAACCAGTAGATCCATAGTTATTGCAGCCTTTTCTAAAATAGCCTGTAACAGTGTGACCCAAAAAGGAACTGCATAGGTGTAAGCCATTACTTTCAAAGAGCTCAGCCGAATAGCCGCAAATTGAATAAGAAAAAATGTTGCTGAGGTTGCAAAAATTGCTAAATAAAGAAAAGTTAAAAATACTATACTGTTGAGAGAATACCAATCAGTTGCAACCATTCTGTTGAAGCCAATCACGTTCAATATGAGAGTGGCACCGACTAACGTACCAAAAGTTTGGGATAACGGAGCCTCTCCTCTATTTAATTTTGGGATTGAAGCAGCATATAATGCATGGCATGCACACCCGATAAAAAATAAGCCCTCGCCGTATCCGATTTGGAGCTTCAGGAACCTGTTTAAATTACCATCAAATATTATATATAAAGCACCAAAACCACCTAGTATTACTGAAAGCCATGCCCAAACAGACAACCTTCTTTTTGATATTAAAAAGTCGAATACTCCAGCCATCAAGGGTGTAAAAGTAAATACCACACTCATTGATATTGGTTCTGCAGTTTTCAGACCTTCAAACATCGTTACAAAATAAATTGATATCATTCCACCCAATATCAGAAACCTTTGAGGGTTTTTCAAATCTGATAAAGAAGTATTCCTACTAACTAAAAATATCACTAGAATAAACATAGCTGCAATCACAAATCGTACTGAGGTGATTACCACTGGGTCAATATCATTAGCTACTATGGATCCAAGGGTAAATGAGACAGAAACCAGCAATGAGAAAGTCAACATGGCCAGGTGTCCTAAAAGTGCTTTTGGATTCTCAAAAACAATCATTTAGTTTAAGCTTATGCAAGGTTTCTGGAAATTTAGCCAGTTTAAAATATAATTTCACAGGAACAATCTCATAAATTTATTCAGCAGCATTCCCTAGCTACATTCTTTGGATGAGTTAGCCAGCTTCCATATTCTTCTTGGACTACTTCACCGGTACGACTATCTACTTCACCGGGTTTTAATTCCCTCATAGTTATGCAGTTTTCAACTGGACATACATTTATACATAAATTACAAGCTACGCACTCACCATCTATAACTTCAAAGCCCCTCTCTCCATTAATAGTGCTTGATATAGCCTGATGAGAGGTGTCTTCACAGGCCGCATAACATCGACCACATTTAATGCAAAGATCCTGATTGATCTCAGCTTTTGTTATAAAATTTAAATCAAGGTGCTGCCACTCGGTAAAATTAGGTAAAGCTTTGCCGACCACATCATCAATAGACTCAAAGTTTTTTTCATCCATCCATTGAGATAATCCGCTAATCATCTCACTAACAATTTTAAACCCATATGTCATAGCTGCTGTGCAAACTTGAACATTTCCAGCACCCAATGTTAAGAATTCAGCAGCATCTCTCCAAGTAGTCACCCCTCCAATTCCCGAAATTGGTAAAGATTGAGTAATTTTATGCCGAGCTATTTGAGCAACCATATTTAATGCTATTGGTTTTACAGCAGGACCACAATATCCACCATGCGAACCTTTTCCACCGATTGAAGGTTCTGGACTTAAAGAGTCAAGATTTACTGAGGTGATTGAAGCCACAGTATTTATCAAACTTACTGCATCAGCTCCACCCTTCATGGCTGCCTCAGCAGGGAAACAAATATCAGTTATATTTGGTGTGAGCTTGACAATTACTGGCATTCTCGTATTTGCCTTAACCCACTTCGTAACCATTTCGATATATTCAGGCACCTGACCAACAGCGGAACCCATTCCCCGTTCGCTCATCCCATGAGGACAACCAAAATTTAGTTCGACGCCATCTGCTTCTGTATCCTCAACTTTGGGCAAAATTTCTTTCCAAGGTGCTTCCTCGCATGGAACCATTAGTGAAACAACCATAGCTCTATCAGGATAATCTTTTTTTATAGTCTTTATCTCACGCAGATTTGTTTCTATGGGCCTATCTGTGATTAATTCAATGTTATTTAATCCCAAAAGTCTTCTGTCAGCCCCCCATATTGCACCATACCTAGGACCGTTAACATTTACTATAGGATCCAAACCTAGAGTTTTCCAAACTACTCCGCCCCAACCAGCCTCAAAAGCACGTCTTACGTTATATTCTTTATCCGTTGGAGGAGCTGATGCCAGCCAGAAAGGATTTGGAGACTTGATGCCTACAAAATTGCTTTTTAAGTTTGCCATCTTTGATTTTCCTCGTTTTGATTTTATACCTTAGTTAAGAATTTGTTTATACTTTCCGCCGAGTCTCTTCCTTGAGCTACGGCAGTTACTGTTAGATCATCTCCACCAGTAGCACAATCTCCACCCGCCCATATTTTACTCTTCGAAGTTCTTCCCTCATCATCGATTAAAATTTTACCTTGCAACATCTTTACACTCGTCTCCACGTCTCCTTGAAAATTTTGGCCTATTGCCCTAAAAACTTGATCAGCCTCTAAGCTGATTTCCTCAGAGGTAACTTCGAGTCCTTTCTCTTCAGTTCTAGTGTAAGACAGAATAATCTTACTTAAAACACCATTATCCGTTACAATTTCCTTTGGTTGAACATTAGTAATAATTCTTACTCCAGCTGAAGTTGCATGTTTCTGCTCTTTTAAAGATGCATTCATATCATTCTTTCCACGCCTGTAGACTATTGTCACATTTTCAGCTCCCAAAAGCTTAGCCTGCACAGCGGCATCCACAGCTGTCATTCCTCCGCCTATAACTATTACATTTCTGCCAATGGGTATCGCTTTCAGATCGTCAGTTTGCCTAAGTTCAGAAATAAAATCAACGGCATCAGTCACTCCATGAAGCTCTTCGTTATTTAATCCTAGACTGTTAACGCCCCCAAGGCCAATACCCAGGAATATAGCATCATAACCATTTTCTAAGTTTTTTAAATTAAAATTGTGACCTAATTTACTATTCATATAAGGATTAATCCCACCTATCTGTAGAAGCCATTCCACTTCGCGTTCTGCAAACTTGTTAACGGATTTATAAGCTGCAATTCCATATTCATTCAACCCTCCCATTTTATTCCTAGAGTCAAATAAATCGATGTCATGACCATAAAGAGCAAGTCGATGTGCACAAGCTAAGCCAGCTGGTCCAGCACCAATTACCGCCACCTTTTTACCTGTTTTATCTGCTCGCAAAAAAGGATGAGACTTTTCTTCCATTATTATATCGGTTGCAAACCGCTGTAATTTTCCAATCTCAACTGGTTTACCTTCAGCTACTTCTCTAACGCATGCTTCTTCACAAAGTGTCTCCGTCGGGCAAACCCTGGCACACATGCCACCCAAAATATTTTTATTTAAAATTGTTTTTGCAGCCTCTCTTGGGGTTCCTGTCGAAATTTGTCGAATAAATAATGGAATATCTATGTCAGTGGGACAAGCTGTTACGCATGGAGCATCATAACAGAAGTAGCATCTATCCGCTGCCACAAAGGCTTCATGTAGGTCAAGAGGCTGGTGAACATCTTCAAAATTTTTATCATATATTTTTTCTTCAAGACGTGAATCAACTATTCCGGGAGTGGTTACACTATTTCTCAACTTAGCTCCTTACCACAGATATTTTTTATCTGCTTGTTTCCAAAATTTTATCATCTGGTCAAATAATAGATATAAAAAACCAATATTTCAACAAAAAATTAAAAGTACTAATTTACTCAAGGCTACAACGAATATTTATATTTGTAATTAAATTAAAAACTTGAAAAAATAGCCAAAACAACCACGAAAACTAAACTTATTGCCATAAAAACATTTATTTTTCTTTGAGTCCTTTCAGAAAGTTTCAATTTCCGTAACGACACACCTAAATATAGCCACAAGATATGAATTGGGAACCAAATAACATTCATAATTAAAAATTTAAGTATTACCTCCAATGCAAACTGATTTGGATAAATCAGAAAACCCGTAAACATAGCTGTATTTACGACGTAGGCCTTTGGATTTATCAACTGAAGTAAAATACCAGCGATTATACCAGGCTTGATATCATTTTTCGAAAAAGAAATTTCAGCACCGGCACTGGCAATTTTATATGCCAGAAACAACAAATAAAGTGTTGAAAAGACCATCAGTGTAGGTCTCAAGTAAGTAGTAGCTAATAGTGTAGCGGCCAAGCCACTGACTACAACCAAAGCTACCAAATTGGTACCCAAGCAAAGACCCAAAATGTAGCGAATACCAATCTTATAACCATAAGCCGAACCTATACCGGCAACTGACAAAACTCCAGGGCCAGGGGTGATAATAAGAAAAAAAAAAGCCAAAGAAAAATTAAGCATTGTCAACACTCAAATTCCATGTTTTTCTAAAATCCCCGAGCCAGCTTAATTCACTTTCGATGTTATCTCTTGGTTTATATTCTGCACCAAAATACCCAATATAGTCGAGCTCGGAGATCTTCTTCAGAAGCGACACAAAATCTATTGAACCAATGTTAGGAGCTCCTCTATTTGGTAAAGAAGAAAATTGTATATGACCTATATGGGGAGATGCCAGTATGTAGGCTTTCAGCAGGGATTTATTTTTTTCAAACAAATGATAGCAATCAAAAATTATTTTTACATTGTCGGTATCCAGGTCGTTAATTATCGAAATCGCTTGATTTAATTCGGTGAGAAAGTATCCAGAAACATATTTTGGGTTCATTGGTTCAATAAGAATTCCAATGGATAATTCTTTCGCTAGTTCAGATGCAAATTTGAGATTAGAAGTAAATGCATCACGTGCACAGGAATGGTCGGTTATGCCCGCCATTACATGAACATGTTGTGCCCCAATTGTGCTCGCATAACTCAACGAAGTCTCGATACTCCTTCGGGCTTCGATTTCTCGACCTGGAATTGCAGCCAAACCAAAGTCACCTCCTCCCACATCACCTCTAGGAGTGTTGATTGTAATAATATCCATTCCAAGGTTCCTTGAATGCTCTTTAATCTCATCAGGTTCCTGATCGTATGGCCAGTGAAACTCAATTGCATCGAATTTAAATTTGGATGCCTTTTTTATTGCCTCTGGTATGGAGTGGTTAACCCATAGAAATCCAAGATTTGCAGATACCTTTATTGTCATAAGTGAGAGAAAATCCTATTTCTTTTAAAAAATGATCTGTACCTTCATTGACTTGCACCTATCGTTTGCTGTTTCGAATGCTAGCTCTGCATTTGAAAGCGGAATAGCATGTGAAATTAGAGGTTGCACGTCGATTGTGCCGCTTGAGATACACTGAACACCCTCAAAAAATTCGTCATGAAACCGAAAGGAGCCCAACAGCTTAATTTCTTTTGTGGTGATAAATTGCATTGGTATTTTCATGTTGCCGGACATACCCAACTGCACAACTAGTCCTCTAGGTTTAATAGCCGAAACCGCTTCCATTAGTGCTGATTCTGAACCAGAACACTCAAACATAGTATCAAACCACCCTTTATTTCCGGAATATTTCTTAAAAATATCCTTGCCTGTTCTTACATTAAAAGTTTCGCTAGCACCTAATTTTTCTGCTAACTTTAAGGGCTCATCCACAATATCTGTGACAACAATATTTGATGCTCCTGAAGCCTTTAAACATTGCACCGTAAGTAACCCTATTGGACCAGCTCCACATACTAAAAAGTTTTTACTAAAAATTTGGCCCACTCTTTTTAATGCATGTAAAACTACCGATAGTGGTTCAACCATTGCTGCTTGAGCTGAGGTTATATCATTTGAAAGGACACATTGGCTTGTATTCACAACCATTTCTTGCCTGAAGGCTCCTTGAATATGGGGGAAAAGCATAGCTGATCCGTAAAACTTCATATCAATACAATGGTTTGTGTGTCCTTGTCGACAAAATGTACAATTATCACAGGGCTGGGATGGCGATATAGCTACAAGATCACCAACATCTAATCCTCTCACATCATTACCTGTTTCTAAAATAGTTCCAGAGACTTCATGACCTAAAATCATGGGCTCTTTAAGAAAATTCGTTCCAAAGCCTCCGTGATTAAAGTAATGAAGATCAGACCCGCATATTCCACCACGTTCAATCTTGACTCGTACCTCATTTTTGTTGAGAGCTTGAGGCTCAATTTCAGAAATTCGAAGATCCTTTGCTTTATGAATGAATATAGCTTTCATATATTTTTTCGATCCGGTGGCTTAAAACATATCAATTGACTGTGTTTAAAAAATAAACTTTTAATACCATAGAGTCCTAATCCTCAAAACTGCAAGATCAAAATTAACGACTAAGGAAATTTTATGAAATTATTTGACTTAACTGGAAAAATCGCGTTGGTTACAGGGTCCTCCCAGGGCATTGGGTTCGCTTTGGCTAAAGGATTGGCACAGGCAGGTGCAAAAGTAATTCTTAATGGGCGAAATGTAAAGAAACTCGCCAATGCTAGTGAAAATCTGAGAAAACAATTTAATTCAGTTGAACAGTTAGCGTTTGATGTTACAGATTATCAGGAAGTAAAAAGTACAATAAACGAATATTTTAGTGAGGGTAAGACTATTGACATTTTGGTTAACAATGCGGGTATGCAACACAGAGCCCCACTTGAGGATTTTCCAGTAGAAATGTTTGAAACTTTAATGCGAACCAACGTTTATTCAGTATTTAACGTAGGAAAGGTAGTTGCAAAACATATGTTATCAAGGGGTCATGGTAAAATCATAAATATCGCATCCGTTCAAACCTTATTATCTAGACCAGGAATAGCTCCTTATACATCAACCAAAGGTGCAGTTGCCAATCTGACAAAAGGAATGGCAACCGATTGGGCACCCAAAGGAATTCAAGTAAATGCAATAGCACCAGGATATTTTGATACTCCTCTGAATGCAGCACTTGTCCGAGATGAAAATTTTTGCAAATGGTTAAAGCAACGTACTCCCTCAGGCCGTTGGGGAAAGGTCGAAGAATTGGCTGGAACATGTATTTTTCTTGCTTCGCCAGCTTCAAGCTTTATAAATGGTCAAACGATTTTTGTTGATGGTGGAATCACAGCTTCATTATAAGGGAAAGGATATCTTAATTGTTGAGTTCAGTTGAAAAAGATTTCTATCAAAATAATGGGTACCTCATGGTGAAAAGTGTACTGTCAAGTACTGAACTACAAATAATGCAAAATATTACATATGACTGGATAGAAAGTTCGAAACAAGTAAGAGAAAGTGACGACTTTTATGATTTAGACGAAGGTCATTCAAAAGAGAAACCAAAGCTAACTCGCCTTAAGTTGCCACATAAAGCTAACAACTATTTTTGGAAAACACTCAGAGACTCGAAAATCACCTTAGTTTTGAAAGATCTATTAGGACCAAATACCCTTTTACAAACCAGTAAATTAAATGTGAAAGCTCCTGGAGGAGGTGCTGCAGTTGAGTGGCACCAAGACTGGGCTTTCTATCCTCATAGTAACGACGATGTTCTAGCTTTTGGAGTCTTCCTAGAGGATGTCAGTGAAGAAAACGGACCCCTGATGGTTATTCCAAAAAGCCATAAAGGACCCATTTTAAGTCACTTCTCAAATGGCGTATTTTGTGGTGCTGTGGATCCCGATGACCCAAATTTTGATATTGACAAAGCTGTAAAGCTGACAGGAAAGGCTGGAGACATGACAGTTCATCATGCTCGAACTTTACACGGATCCGCACAAAACAGGAGTAGTAGTAGTCGGTTAATTCTCTTTTACGAGTGCAACTCAGCTGACTCATGGCCGTTATTAGGGGCCTCCTCTTATATCCATTCATTGGGCCAAAAGAAATTATGGGAAGACCTGAATGAACGAGTTATCACTGGCAAACTTTCAATGTCACCTCGATTATCCAATGTTCCTGTGTCAATTCCCCTACCACCACCAAGTAAAGCTGGATCAATTTTTGAATTACAAAGATCCGGTGGAGCAAAAAGTGCTTTTAAAACAGATAACAGAACTATATTATCAGAGAAAAAGGGAAAACAGTAAGAGGACATATGTCAAATACCAGAGCAAATAGGAAGTTTCGATCGCAAGAATGGTTCGACAACCCAAATAACCCGGGAATGACAGCCCTGTATCTAGAAAGATATCTTAATCAGGAGTTCACTAGAGAGGAACTTCAGGGTGAGAAGCCCATAATTGGAATTGGTCAGACGGGCTCGGATATTTCCCCATGCAATAAAATCCATGTTTTTTTAATGGATAGAATAAAGGCGGGAATAAGAGCAGCGGGAGGGGTCCCAATGGAATTTCCAGTACACCCTATTCAAGAAACTGGGAAAAGACCTACTGCAGCCTTAGATAGAAATTTAGCTTATTTGTCATTGGTCGAAGTGCTACATGGTTATCCCATAGATGGCGTTGTTTTAACAACTGGTTGTGATAAAACCACCCCAGCAATGTTAATGGGGGCTGCTACGGTTGATTTACCAGCTATAGTATTATCTGGTGGTCCAATGCTTGATGGCTGGTGGAATGGCCAACTAGCTGGTTCAGGAATGATTGTCTGGGAAAGCCGTCGGCTACTAGCAGATGGTACAATTGATTATGAAGAATTCATATCTAGAGTTTGTGCTTCTGCACCATCACTCGGTCACTGCAACACCATGGGTACTGCTTCAACTATGAACTCTTTGGCAGAAGCTTTAGGAATGAGTTTGCCAGGTTGTGCAGCAATTCCAGCACCTTTTCGCGAAAGAATGGAAATGGCGTACCAAACTGGCAAGCGTTCAGTAGAAATTGTTCTAGAAGACCTAAAGCCATCGGATATCATGACTAGAAAAGCTTTTGAAAACGCAATAGTAGTAAATTCGGCTATTGGTGGATCTACTAATGCACCTCCTCATCTTCAAGCAATAGCACGTCATATTGGTGTAGAACTACACGTTAAAGATTGGCAAACATATGGCTTTGATGTACCTCTATTGGTAAATATGCAGCCAGCTGGGGAGTTTCTTGGCGAATCTTATTATAGAGCAGGTGGGGTTCCCGCAGTGATGGGAGAGCTTGCCATAAAAAATAAATTACATACAGATGTTAACACAGTATCCGGAAGATCACTTAAAGAAAACCTCAAAGAAAAAAGAAGCTCTGATTTTAATGTTATCGCACCTTACGACAAACCTATACGAGAAAAAGCTGGTTTTTTAGTAATTAATGGGAACTTATTTGACAGTGCACTTATGAAGTCATCCGTAATTTCCAGTGATTTCAAGAAAAGGTTTTTTTCAACTCCTGGAAAAGAAGGGGTCTTTGAGGGTAAAGCAGTGGTTTTTGAAGGTCCAGAGGATTACCACGAAAGGATCAACGACCCAGAATTAGATATAAATGATAATACAGTATTATTCATTAGAGGAGTGGGCTGCGTTGGTTACCCAGGATCAGCAGAAGTTGTTAATATGCTTCCGCCAGACAGATTAGTAAAAGAGGGTATTAACCATTTACCAACGGTAGGCGACGGAAGACAATCAGGTACCTCTGAGAGTCCATCAATTTTGAATGCATCTCCAGAGTCCGCTGTTGGTGGAGGCTTAGCATTGTTGAAAACGGGTGATACAGTTGTTCTAGATTTAAATTCATCAACTATGAACGCAATTGTTTCGGATGCTGAATGGGAAAAAAGGAAAAAAGATTGGGTCGAACCTGAAATAATCAGTCATACACCATGGGAAGAAATTTATAGATCGCACGTTGGTCAATTAGCAGAGGGCGGATGTTTAGAGATGGCTACTAAATATCAAAAAGTAAGAGAGACATTATCGAGAGACAACCACTAGGAATATAAATGAACAATAAAAGAGTTATAGTTATTACAGGAGCTGGTAGTGGCGTTGGGCTAAGTACGTCACGACTTTTTCTTAAAAATGGATGGAGAGTAGCCCTGCTAGGCAGACAGGCCGAAACACTTAGAGAGGCATCACTCGGACACGAAAATGCGTTAGTTGTAAAGTGCGATGTTACAAACTTTGAAGAAATAGAGAGTGCCTTTAATCTGATAATTAGTAAGTGGTTACATATAGATGTGCTTTTTAATAATGCCGGAGTATCAAAACCTGCAAATACAATTGACAAAATCAGTCCAGAGGAATGGAGTGAAGTAGTAAATATTAATTTGACGGGTTCATTCCTCTGTGCCAGAGCAGCTTTCAAAGCTATGAAAAATCAAAAACCAAAAGGTGGCCGTATTATAAACAATGGATCGGTTTCATCACATGTACCGAGACCTGGCTCTGCACCATACACCAGCACTAAACATGCAATCACCGGCCTCACGAAAAGTATTTCTCTAGATGGTCGTCCTTTTAATATCGTGTGTGGTCAAATTGATATAGGAAATGCACTAACACCCATGGCGAGGCAAATGACTATTGGCGTACCCCAGGCGAATGGCTCCATTGAAGCGGAAGCAACTATGGGTACCGATAATGTTTCTAATACGGTTTTACACATGAGCGAATTACCTTTAGACGCTAATATACAATTCGTTACAGTTATGGCTTCAAGCATGCCCTATATAGGACGGGGATAAAAACTTTTTAAGTAATAATTTTAAGACTCTTTAGTAAAAGTATTCTCCAATCTAAACACATATAGTCCACTAAAAATTATAATGAGGGTTCCAAGAGCAATAGTTGAAGTTGGTAAATCTCCAAATATAAACCAACTGAGAACTGTCATAAAAACTAACTGCACATAAATCACTGGTGCCAAGGAAGAAGCTTTAGCCAATCTATGAGCTATTGTCGTGAAGGAATGACCTAAAGTTGCTGCAAGCCCCATTAAACCCATTATTAAAAAGTCCCTCCAATTATCAGGCCAGATCCAATTATCAAATATAAAGGGCAACAAGAACAGTGTGGGAACAAGGCTCGAGTAAATTTGACTAGTTGAATTCCTATCTTTACCTGCCACCATTCGGGTTAAAATAAAATACATTGAAGCACAAAGTAGGGCAATTAATGAGTAAATCATTTCATAACGAAAGCCAATTTCGTCTGGCTGGATTATTATAAGAACCCCACCAAAACCAAATAACACAGCTAAAATTTGTCGAACCTGGACTTTCTCATGAAGAATTGGAATACTTAGAATTGTGACTACTAAAGGTGATGCAAAGAAAATAGCTATGGTAACATTCAATGGTAAATAATTCAGAGCCAAAAAGTTAAAAAAAGTACCCACCATCAAAATTATAGCTCTTAAAACTTGAAGTTGTGGTCGCTCAGAAACAAAAATAGTTACCCCTTCTTTAGGCAAGAAAAATGCTAGAGAAGTCAAAAAATGTCCTAAATAGCGAACAAAAGTGACTTGCAAAGGTACGAAACCTATCAGTGCCAGCCACTTGGCTGAGGAGTCAATTAGTGTAAAAAAAAAGACAGCGGAACACATTAAAAGAACTCCTGCTACTGGCTTCTCCTCGTATAACAACTAGCACTAACCACTTCATTTTGTTAAATTAGTCAAATAAAAGATTTTGTTTGAAGAAATATGGTATGCTTTCATTCAAAGAAGTACAAGGTGCAACTTTTCGAAAATCCAAATATGAACTCACCAAAAAATAGAAAAATTCCAATCAAATGAAGCAAAAAATTTGTGAGCTACGATCAAATTCATTGAGACCTATACTCAATCGCCTCTAAACTTAGCTTTGCGCTTCTCATTAAAAGCCGAAACACCTTCTATTCTATCAAAGGTTTTTACAGTCCTATTATATGCCTCAATTTCAAAAGCCAAACCATCCATCAGACTCATTGATAAGCCTTTTTGAATTGCTTGTTTTGCTTGTTTCACAGCAATTGGAGCATTATTGGCAATTGACTTTGCAACTTTAAGCGCTGTGTCCAAGAGCTCCGATTCTGGCACAATTTTGTTTACAAGGCCCCACTCATAAGCATCTTTAGAAGAAAAAGTCTGACCAGTAAATATTAACTCCTTAGCTCTTTTTTCTCCAATGCTACGAGCCAATGTTTGGGTTCCTCCAATTCCAGGGATAATGCCAAGTCTAACTTCGGTTTGAGCAAAAATAGCGTTATGTGAAGCATAGAGGAAATCTAATGCGGATGCTATTTCACACCCTCCTCCAAATGCTGCTCCATTTATCGCACCTATTGTTGGTAAAGGGCAAAAAATTATCGCCCTAATCATTCGCTCAAAAACAAGATGCTGCTCCTGCCAATGTTCGTCAGACATACCATGTCTTTCCTTTAAATCACCTCCAGCACAAAAAGATTTTGAACCTGCACCAGTCAGCACAACGACCCTAATTTCACGGCTTTTTATTGCTATGTCTTCCAAAATTTTGATTAATTCCCAAGCCATTTGAGTATTAAAAGCATTAGATACATTCGGTCTGTTAAATGTGATCAAAAGAACATGCTCATATGGTTTGGTCAGCTTTAAAGTTTTAAAAATAGTCATCAATATTGGTCCTCCGCTAACGACAATTAAGATAGCGTACACTTCAACTATAGCAATAATATAGTGTACAATACAGAATTGAAAATGGGTTTGTACCCACTGGTACAAAAATATAGACACAAATTGATAAAAATTCATAATCTGATTATTTTTTTCTAATGTTTAATATACAAAACTTCAGAATTCCTATTAAATAGAGTTTAGGTAAGGACAAATTATGAAACTTGGCAGTGAACTCTCTGGGATTTTAGTGGTATCAATTGAGCAGGCTGTAGCAGCACCATATTGTGGTCTTCTCTTAGCGGACGCAGGTGCCCGAGTTATTAAGGTTGAACGTCCCAGTGGAGACTTTGCACGAAGCTATGACAACTGTGCTAATGGTCAAAGTGTTATCTTTGCTTGGTTGAATCGTGGTAAAGAGTCAGTTTCTTTAAATCTAAAAACTAGTAAAGACTTAGCCATTTTAAGAAGCATTTTACGGCAAGCAGATATACTTATTTCTAACTTAGCTCCTGGTGCAATAGAAAGAATGAAACTTACAGGAAATGTTTTACGAAAAAAGAACTCTAAACTTATTACATGTTCAATAACTGGCTACAATACCTCTGACCTCCACAAAAGTAGGAAAGCCTATGATTTCCTTATACAAGGTGAAACTGGCATTTGCTCAGTAACAGGAACGGAAGAAAACCCTTCAAAAGTTGGAATTTCATTATCAGACCTTTCTACTGGCTTAACTGCATTTTCTGCAATTCTAAGAGCTCTGATTCAGAGGTCAAACACAGACAGAGGAATTGATATTCAAATTTCCATGTTTGACGTGATGGCAGACTGGATGAATATGCCACTCTTAGCTCATAAATATATGGGTGGTGCACCAAAAAGAACTGGATTAGAGCATTCATTTATAGCCCCATATGGAGCCTTCACTTGCGGTGATGGTAGTCAAATATTGATTTCAATTCAAAATAATCATGAGTTCACTTCCTTTTGCAATAATGTACTAAAGCAACCAAAATTATCCGACGACTTGAGATTTACTGAAAATCCAAAACGTTATAGAAACCGCCTTCAATTGAACAGAATTATTACCGAATGCTTTTCAAGGTATGATATAAAAGTTTTGACCAGCCTGTTAGATAAACATAAAATTGCAAATGCAAGGTTAAACTCAGTGGCGGAACTCTCAAAACACCCATTTTTAAAAACAGATATGACTAAAATTGGTAATTTTAAAATCGAAGTGGCGTCTCTACCCGTTAAAACAAATCATTCAAAAATTAGAAAGGCTCCTTCCCTAAACGAAAATGTAAAAGAAATTTTATCGGAATTTAAGTCGCCAAAAAAATAGAAAGATACACATGGCTTATAAACTCAACTACACAGACATTAGAGACAACGTCAGGAAACTATGTGCAGATTTTCCAGGAAAATATTGGCAGAACCATGATCGAAATCAAACCTATCCATCAGAATTTGTAAACGCTTTGACTGAAGCTGGCTACCTATCAGCCTTAATTCCTGAACAATATGGAGGCCTCTCATTGCCAATTTCTGCAGGGGCTGCAATTCTAGAGGAAATCCATCGCAGCGGCTGCAATGCTGCTGCATGTCATGCTCAAATGTATACAATGGGTACCGTACTGCGCCATGGCTCCAATTCTCAAAAGGAAACATATCTACCAGACATTGCAACTGGTAAACTACGCTTACAAGCATTTGGAGTAACTGAACCATCTAGTGGTACTGATACATCCTCGTTAAAGTGTACGGCCAAACTCCATGGTGAGAGCTACCTTGTGAATGGACAAAAAATATGGACAAGTAGAGCTATGCACTCCGATCTTTTACTACTTTTAGCAAGAACTACTCCTTTAGAAAAAGTTAAAAAGAAAACAGATGGTTTATCCGTATTTTTAGTTGATATGCGAGGACTCGAAAATAAGTCGCTAACTATACGCCCAATAAAAACGATGATGAATCATTCAACAACAGAATTGTTTTTCGATAACATGCCGGTGCCTGTATCCAATTTAATTGGAGAGGAAGGCAAAGGATTTAAATATATTTTGTCAGGAATGAATGCTGAGCGAATTTTGATAGCTGCAGAGTGCATTGGAGATGCAAAATGGTTCATTGAAAAAGGATCTTCCTATGCTTCCGAGCGAACAGTATTTGGTCGACCAATTGGGCAAAATCAAGGCGTACAATTTCCGATAGCTCGAGCTTATAGCCAGATGCGTGCAGCAGAGCTTATGCTCCATGAATCAATGAAACTCTATGAGAAAGGTCTGAACCCTGGTGAGGAAGCTAACCTTGCAAAATTACTTGCAGCCGATGCGCAATGGGCGGCGGCGGAGTCGTGTTTGCAAACTCATGGCGGTTTTGGTTTTGCAGAGGAATATGATATCGAGCGCAAATTTCGTGAAGCAAGGCTCTATCAAGTCGCTCCCATCTCAACAAACCTTATTCTGAGTTTCATTTCTGAGCATGTCTTAAAAATGCCTCGCTCATATTAACGAGAATAATAATTCTAGTTAATGCTGCCATGAACACTGCACAATAAATCGTAATTAGATATGAATAGTTTTCTAGACTCCTACTAATCAACACAACCGGTCGTTATTCATTAGACAATTCATATATTTTATCTTAGATCTGTTCTACTTTAGAACAGCAACGTTCAAATTATAAATTTTGGACTATTTAAAGCTAAAGTGGTGAATATGGGATTATTACTATGAAGACTTTAATTATCGGAGCAGCAGGAATGGTAGGCCGAAAGCTTACAGAAAAGCTTTTGAGTGATGCAAATCAATTCAATCAAATATCAGAATTGATTCTCTATGATATAACTAGGGCTAAAAAGCCAAATAGCTCTATACCCACAAAAATTATTTCTGGAGACATTTCGAAACCCGAGCAGGCACAGATCTTAAGCAGAGAGAAACCTTCCATCATTTACCATCTTGCCTCAATTGTTTCTGGAGAAGCTGAAGAAAACTTCACCAAGGGTTGGGAGACAAATGCACTTGGAACATGGAATCTGTTAGAAGAAATAAGGAAAATTAGTGAGGAG
>MDTB01095945.1_pt1 | contig 18957 bp, 22 predicted proteins | sample 811161 | NCBI WGS metagenome assembly MDTB01 (sample SAMN05326650, study PRJNA326480) | marine metagenome | isolation source: seawater | place: Mediterranean Sea | collected 2009
AATATTTAAAAAAAGCATTTCTCTTACTAAAAAAAATAAAAATATTGAAATACTTTGGGCAAGTACTAGAGAAGCATATAATTATACTCAAGCCAAACAAATTAAATGTGATATTATCACAATGCCACCAAAAGTAATAAATCAAATTAAAAGTTTCGGTAAAAGCTATAACTCAATGACAATTGATACTGTAAAAGGATTTTTACTTGATAGCAAAAAATCTAATTTTAAAATTTAAAAAAATTTTCTTTTTAAGATCAGAATTTTTTTTATTGAAGAATTTACTAGCTTATCAAACGTTTTATTTGAAATTAAATCTAAAGCTTCATCATAGGATATTATCTTTTTGTAATTTTTATTTATTAAATGTGAAAAATTATTAAAATCTTTGTCCGTCCAATAGTTTAAATGAATTTGAGTAGTTTGAAGCCCAAAAGGAAGTAAAAATGGTTTATAAAATAATTGAGGAATAAATTTAATATCATTTTCTGAGTAAGGTTTTAAACCATATCCATCGATAACTTCATTTATACCTGATATTTTTAAAGCCTCAAAAGTATTTATGTCGTAAGTATGATTAGGTGAAAAAAAAGTTCTTATTTTAATATTATTCTTTTCAAAAATTTCTAAGCCCTTTTTGATTTTTAAAGACTGATCATGCAAAGTGTGACCAAAAAATTCAGATTTTCCTCCGTATTCAAAAAAATCTTTTTTTCTAGTTTCTTTGTCATAAATATGATTATAACCGTGCATAGCTATCTCCCAACCTTTTGACTGCCAGTTTTTAACAACATCCCAAAAGTTATTTTTTTTTGGATAAATAAGTAATTCTTTGTCTTGATTATTTGGAATAACACCCATTACAGGTTTGATTCTAAGTTGATCAAAAAGCTTCTCACATTTTGACATTAAGTCCCAATTCATATTTTGAGCTATATCATCGAATCTTATTAAAATTTTCATTACTAACATATATAAACATTTATAAAAAAATTAAATAAAAAATGAAAAAAAAAATTACTTTTAAACCATTGGTAAGTGTAATAATTAATTGTCATAATGCCTCAAAATATATTTCAGAAAGCATAGAGAGTGTATTAAAACAAACTTACAAAAACTGGGAATTAATAATATATGATAATTGTTCAATTGATAAAACTTACTCAATTATAAAAAAATTTTGTAAAGATAAAAGAATTAGATACTACAAATCAAAAAAGTTTTTAAATTTATATCACGCTAGAAATTTAGCTATCAAGAAAACCAAAGGAGCATTTATTGCATTTCTAGATGCTGACGACTGGTGGAAAAATGAAAAACTGAACAAACAAATAAATTTTTTTTCTAAAAATAAAAATACAAATGTTATCTATTCAAACTTATTCTTATTTGATGAAAATAAAAATAAAAATAAGCTATTTTCTAAAGACGAACTTTATAATGGCAAAGTTACCCAGAAGCTTTTAGATGATTTTAAAATGCCAATTTTAACAGTTCTATTTAAAAAAAAAATCTTTAAAAAATATAAATTTAACAAAAGATATAACATTATTGGCGACTTTGATCTTTTTATAAGAATTAGTCTTAATGAAAAAATTTTATCACTTCAAGAACCTTTGGCACACTATAGGTTGCACCCTTCTAGCATGTCTATACGTCGTCTCGATTTAAATATTTCCGAGTTAGAAAGCTGGGTTAAAGAAAATAAGAATAAAAAAGAATTTAAATATTTTGATCTATCTCAAATCAATAAGAAAATAAGAACATTAAAAATTAAAAATAATATTTTATTAGGGTATAAAATTAAGGCTATTCAAGAATTAATAAAGATACCTATCAAACTAAATAATTTTAAATATTTTCCTTTTATTTTTCTTCCAAATAAAGTTATAAAAAAATTGTTTTCTCTATGACTTCAAATTTGCTCCAAAAACTACAAAAAAAAACAAATCATAAATTAAAACTTGTTCCTGTATTCAGCGGGGACAAAAATGAAAAATATTTAAGTGAATTTTTAAAAAGACAAACTTTTATTAAGCCAAAAAAAATATTTTCAGTTCTCAAGATAAATTACATTAAAGAAAATCCGATCGGATATATTTTATGTAAAAATGAAAACCAAGTTGTTGGTTTTTTAGGAACTATTTTTTCAAAAAGAAAAATTAAAAGTTCTTTGATTGATCACTGCTATTTACATAGCTGGATTGTAGATAAAGATTATAGGACACAATCATTTAGATTAATCGCTCCTATTTTAGATAAAAAATTATTTGTTTCAACTTATTCACCAATAAAAACTTTAGAGGGTTTATATAAAAAACTTGGATTTAGTGAAAAAACTTTCTATACAAAAATAATTTTAACTTTCCCTTTAAGATTATTAGGTCGGAGTAAAGCAAAAATTACTGATGATCAATCTATTATAAAAGACGTTTTATTAGACGATAATAAGAAAATTTATACTGATCATTTATCCTTAAAAAATAATATGATACTAGTTTATTTCGACAACAACGTTAAAGATAATATTTTTATAATTGTTAAAAAAAAATATAAAAAACTCCTATTGCCTGTATTAGAAATTATCTATGTTTCAAATTTGGATAAATTTCGACGAAATGAAAAAGATATTGTTTATGAGCTGATTAAAAAATTTAAAACTTTTATATTTGTACAAAATTTTTTTGAAAATGAATCAGCTTTATCTAAAGACCATCTCTTTTCAAAGCTTAAAAATAAAAAAGCTTATTATTTAAATATTCCTACTAATTTTAATTTTAATTTTTTATATAGTGAAATTTTTGATTAATTAAGAAATTCGTGACTGTTTTTTTCTCTCGTGAGGATTTAAAATTAACTTTCTTAATCTACAAGACTTGGGGGTAATCTCAAGTGCTTCATCCGTGTTAAGCATACTTAATTGTTCAGCTATTGCCATCTTTCTCACTGGAGTTAAAACTACATTCTCATCTGTACCTTGAGTTCTCATATTTGTAAGTTTTTTTCCTTTCATTACATTTATTTCAAGGTCCCCACTTTTTGATGAGAGTCCCACTATCATTCCTTCATAAATTGGATCGTTGTGAGTTACAAACATTTCGCCCCTTGCTTGGAGATTGAATATTGCAAATGCTACTGCTTTTCCATTCTCTATTGAAATTAAAGCTCCATTTCTTCTTCCCTCCATATCACCAGAATATTTTCCATAGGAATGAAATATTCTATTAATGACACCTGTTCCTTTTGTAAGAGTAAGGAATCTACTTGTATAACCCATAAGCCCCCTAGTTGGAGCGTGAAAAATTAATCTTTTTTTATTTTTTCCAGTATCTTTTAACTCAATTAATTTTCCTTTTCTTCTATTCATAGAATCGATTATTTTAGAAGAAAATTCTTCGTCTAAGTCCATAGTAATTTCTTCAAGGGGTTCAAATCTATTTCCTTCTTTATCTTTCTTAAATATTACCTTTGGAGGACTAACTGTCATTTCAAATCCTTCTCTTCTCATTTGTGTAAGTAAAATTTCTAACATTAACTCTCCACGTCCGCTAATTATAAAAGCATCTTTATTTTCATTTTCGTCAAAAGATATACCTACGTTATTTTCTGCTTCTAAAATTAATCTTTCTCTAATTTGTGTACTTGTGAGTTTTCTTCCCTCAGTACCTGCAAGAGGAGAACTGTTAACTGTAATAGTTATAGACATAGTAGGGGGATCAATAGGTGTTGCGTCTATAGGATCGTTTACTTCTAAATCACAAATAGTATCTGCAACGTTTGCTTTCCCTAAACCAGCTATTATTACAATGTCTCCAGCCTCTCCAGACTCAATGGGCACTTTTTTTGTTCCTTCATACCTAAAAATTTTTGTTAACCTTCCTTCATCAACTTTTACACCATCAAGATTAATTGCTTTAATTTGCTGATTTGCTTTAGCTGTACCCTGAGTTATTTTACCAATTAAACTTCTACCTAAAAAACTATCGGCGTAAAGCAAAGTAGATAACATTGCAAAAGGTTTAGTTTTATCTAATTCTTTAGGTTTTACTTTTTCAATAATTAAATCTAGTAGTGGATTTAAGTTTTTTCTAGGACCATCTATTTCTTTGTCAGCCCAACCAGATCTACCACTTGCATATAACACTGGGAAATCTAATTGCTCTTCATTAGCTTCCAAGTTTACAAATAAATCAAACGTTTCATTTAGAACTTCATTAGCCCTTTGATCAGCTTTATCTAGTTTATTAATAATAACTATAGGTTTTAATCCTTGCTTTAGCGCTTTTGATAAAACGAATTTTGTTTGCGGCATTACCCCTTCTGCTGAGTCTATTAACAATAAAGCTCCATCTGCCATATGCAAAACTCTCTCAACTTCAGCTGCAAAATCTCTATGTCCTGGTGTATCTATTATATTTATTCTCGAGCTTTTCCAATTTATGGAGGTAGGTTTAGCTAGAATTGTAATTCCTCTTTCTTTTTCAAGCTCTCCTGAGTCCATAACTCTTTCTTCAACAAATTCATTTTCTCTAAATAGACCGCTCTGTTTCATTAAGTTATCAATTAAAGTTGTTTTTCCATGATCAACGTGAGCTATGATAGTTATGTTTATTATGTTATTCATTGTGATTGGTTGCGGGGGTAGGATTTGAACCTACGACCTTCAGGTTATGAGCCTGACGAGCTACCAGACTGCTCCACCCCGCGGTAATTTAAACTTTTTTTAAATTAATCGCCTGTAGCTTTTCTTTGTCTTCTTTTATATCAAACTTTAAGATCTGATCTTCCTTTAAGATCCTTAACTTTGAACTTTCTAAAGCGGACACATGTAAAAATATATCTCTGTCTTTTTCCTCTTCAGTTATGAAACCGTATCCTTTTTTAGCACTAAACCATTTTACTTTACCTTGAGGCATTTTGCTCCTAATTATTAGTTAATATCTGTTTCTAAGTTTTTGCTGTTTTTTAATTCTTTTTAAATTTTCAGTTTTAATTCTCTTTTTTTTTTCTGAGGGTTTTTCATAAGTACTTTTCATTTTCATCACCTTAAAGAATCCCTCTTTTTGCAATTTTCTCTTTAAAACTCGTATTGCTTGCTCTACATTATTATCTTTTACTTCTATTTTAATAACAAACCTCCTGTTTTTTGTCTGGTAGTTAACATTTAAGTATACAATTGTCTATATGGAAGCTAACAAATATTTATTTTATGTGTAATCTAGTCTTTTTGCTGTTCGGAAATTTCTTTTTTAAGCTTCTTTTCCTCTCTCAATAATCTCTTTTTCTCTCTTTCAACCCTTCTTTTGGCTTTGTCCCAAGCTTTCTGAAATAATTCCTGAGAACATAATGCTAAAATTACCGGATCTCTTGGTTTTAAACTCGAAAAATTCCAATAACTTCTTTTTCTGATTAATGACACTGTTCCTTTTGTGCTGCCCACAAGTTTTGAAATTTGTCCATCAGTTAATTCTGGAGCATTTTTACATAACCAAAGAATAGCATCCGGTCTATCTTGCCTTTTAGATAGAGGCGTATATTTTGGTTTTTTTCTTTCTTTTATCTGAACATTAGTATCTTTTTTAATAAGATTTAAATTTCTTTCTGGGTCTTTCGAGCATTCATCTATTTCTTCACGAGACAGTTGACCAGCTAAAATAGGATTATAAGCTTTTATACCTTTTGCAACATCTCCGTCAGCAATACCCTTAATTTCTAACTCATGCAAATTACAAAATTTTGCTATCTGTTTAAAAGTTAAATTTGTATTTTCAACTAGCCATACCGCGGTGGCTTTAGGCATAAATGGAAACTCTTGCATAATTATTTTTTTCTTAAATTACTGAACTTTTTGTTATATCTACTCACTCTACCTTTATCTAAAATTTTTTGTGATCCACCAGTCCATGCAAAATGAGATTTTGGATCAATGTCAAGTTTAAGAGTATCATTTTCTTTACCCCAAGTTGACTTAGTTTCGAATTCGCTCCCATCCGTCATCACAACTTTAATTTTATGGTATTCAGGATGTATCTTTTTTTTCATGAGCGGAGTTTTATATGAATAATTGTTTTTACTCAATCACTTTTTTTTATTAGCTCTCTTAATTCGTCATGAATATTGGCATTTGAGGCTAAAATATTCCTCTTTAAAGGAAAGCCAGGATCTTTATCAAAAAACTCAACAAATCCTCCTGCTTCTTTTAGGATTATTATTCCTGCAGCGATGTCCCAATAATTTAATTCTCTTTGCCAAAAACCATCAAATCTACCCGACGCAACAAAAGCCATATCTAATGCAGCACTTCCAAATTTTCTTACACTAGTTACATGATTAGACATTTTAATATATTCTAAAAAAATTTTATCTTTGATTTTACTAACAAACTTTGGACCTCCTGTTACTAGTAAGGCGTCTTTAATTTTTTTTTTATTTGATACTCTTATTCTAGAATTATTGAGATATGCTCCACTTCCTTTTTCAGCAAAAAACATTTCATTAGTAATAGGATTAAATATTACCCCACATTTAATCTCACTTTCTTCTTCGTATCCAATCGAAATAGCAAACTGGGGAACACCATTAATAAAATTCGTAGTTCCATCTATCGGGTCAATTATCCATCTATTCGAAATATTTGTTTTATTTATTATTCCGGCTTCTTCTGTAAGTATTCCATATTCAGGATGAGCTTTTTGTAACTCTTCAATTATAATTTTTTCAGTTCTTTTATCTGCAGACGAAACAAAATCACCAGGACCTTTAGAAGAAACTTGTAAGTTTTCTATTTCTCCAAAGTCTCTTATTAGGTTTTTGGATGCTTTCATACATGCCTTATGTATAATATTAAGCTTAGGGGAGTTAATTCTCATATTAATTAACTTTTTTTACGTATTCTAAATTTCTAGTATCTATAATTATTTTATCGCCACTAGCTATAAATGGAGGAACCGTAATTGAGAGGCCATTATCAAGTTTCGCAGGTTTATATGATGATGCTGCAGTTTGACCTTTGACTACAGCGTCTGTTGTGTCAACAACACATTCAATATTTTTGGGCAGTTCTATTGATATTGGTTTGTCCTCTAACAAAGAAATTGTAACTGCCAAATTTTCTTTGAGCAGCTTTATTTTTTCCCCAATTAAATTATTTGACATTGATATTTGTTCAAAAGAAACATTATCCATGAAGTAAGAGTCTTTATCATCTAAATATAAAAAATTAAATTTTTTTTCATTGACTTCGGCCTTTTCAATATTTTCACTAGATCTAAAACGTTCGTTCAATTTTGTCCCTTTCATTATACTTTTTAATTCAACTTGATTAAAAGCTCCTCCTTTTCCTGGTTTAACATGTTGAGTCTTTAAAACATTCCAAATATCATTTTTATGTTCAATTATCATTCCAGGTTTAATTTCAATAGCAGTAATTTTCATTTAAATTTTTTAATAGCAATTTCAGGTTTTAAGTTTGGGTTATCCCAAATAAAACTTGATAATGCAATATATTTAGCACCAGATTTAATTAATTTTTTATAATTCCAATTATTTATTCCCCCTATTGCAACAATTGGCTTTTTAAATCTTTTTTTTGCCCTTTTTAAAACTGTCAAATTCGTTCTCTTTGCATTAGGTTTAAGTTTTGATTTAAAAAAAGAACCAAAAGCTAAATAACTTACATCTTCCTTTTCTGCTTTTTTTGCTAAGGCTAATGAATTATGACAAGTTACTCCTAAAATACAATTTTTTAATTTTCTTTTTGCTATTTTGATTGAGCCATCAAGTTGACCTAAGTGGCACCCATCAGCCTTAATTAACAAGGCTAAAGTATAGCTATCATTTATTATAAATTTTACTTTATGTTTTTGAGTAATTTTTTTAATTTTTTTTCCTATTTTTAATGTATCGATTTTATTAGAATTTTTTAATCTTAATTGAAAGAACATTACATTTCCAAAAGAAAGTACCTTTTCAAGGCTATTATAAAATTCTTTACTAATTTTATTTGGTGAAATTAAATATACTAATTTCTTCAAAGGGATTATGCTGCTGATTCTTTTTCTAAATTTTCCGACCATTCTCCTTTTGAAGAAAGACCGTTCATTTTGGCTCTATGATTAAAAGCTTTTTGAATGTTTTGAATATTTTCTTGGTTTTTACCAAACTCTTTCAAAGCACTTGCCTGTAATCCTCTTCCATACGAAAAAGTTATTAAAAAACTTGTATCATTTATTTTATTTATTTCATTTAAATTTTTACTAGCTTCAATTTCTGTTTGCCCACCTGATAAAAAAGCAATACCCGGGACATCACTCGGAACATTTTTTTTAAGGCAATCCAATGTTTTTTTTGCTATTTCTATCGAATTAGATTTATTTTTACACTCGGATCCAGGAATTATCATGTTTGGTTTTAGAATAGTTCCTTTTAAGTTTACATTATGAATTTCAAGTTCATTGTAACACTCATTTAAAACATCAGTAGTTATTTGATAGCATTTTTCAATATCATGTGACCCATCCATTAAAACCTCTGGTTCTACGATTGGAACCATGTTTGCTTCTTGAACTAGGGCTGCATATCTAGCTAATGCATGTGCATTTGACCTTATAGATTGTGATGATGGATATTTACCTTCAATTTTATAAACTGCTCTCCATTTTGTAAATCTTGCTCCAAGACTATAATATTCTTTTAACCTTTCTCTTAAACCATCGAGACCTTCAGTAATTGTTTCGTCGCTTGAACCAGCTAAAGGCTTTGCACCTTTATCAACTTTTATACCAGGTATGGCTCCATGTTGTGAAATTAATTCTGGAATAGAAGGACCTAAAGTTGTTTTTTGTTTAATTGTTTCATCAAAAAGTATAACGCCACCAATATAATCTTTCATAGCTTTGGAATTAAATAAAGTTTGTCTAAATATTAATCTGTTTTTTTCTATATTTTCTACATCAATGCTTTTAAATCTTTTCGCAATTGTTCCAGTGCTTTCATCAGCTGCTAAAATACCCTTGCCTTTAGCACACATTTTTTTTGCTATTTCTTCTATATTCATAAATAGATATTTATTTTAAAACTTCTATTCCAGGCAAGTTTTTTCCCTCCAAGTATTCTAAAAACGCACCTCCTGCTGTTGATAAGTGTGTAAAATTTGGTTTCAAGTGATAATTCTTAATCGCAGATATTGTGTCACCACCACCTACAATTGATAATAGTAATTTTTTATCTGTGTTTAAGGAGATTTTTTTAGCAATAGCAATTGTACCTTTAGAAAAATTTTCATTTTCAAAATACCCTGCAGGACCATTCCACAAGATGGTTTTAGAATTATCTATAATTATATTTATTTTTTTTATTGTTTCCGGGCCGATATCTAAAATAATTTCATTTTCTGAAATATTACTTTGATCTTTATTTTCCGCTTGACCATTTAAATTATCTGAAACAGCAAAATCAGATGGAATTATGATATTACATTTATTTATAGAAGACTGTTTATATATATCTTTTATTATCTCATGAGCGTCTTTTTCAATTAATGATTTTCCAATTTCAAATCCTTTAAATTTTAGAAAGTTGTTAGCCATAGCCCCAACAATTATTAAAGTGTCTATCTTTTTTATAAGAGATGTAATTACTCCTATTTTTGTTGAAACTTTTGCCCCTCCAATTATACACGATATAGGTTTTTGTTCATTGTTTAGGACCATATCAATTGAATTTAGTTCTTTTTTTAAAGAAGGCCCTCCGTAAGAATGTTTAAGGTATTTAGCAACTTTATGAACTGAAGCTTGTTTTCTGTGAGAACACGAAAAAGCATTATTTATATAAATTTCTCCTAGAGTTGAAAGGTTTTTCGCAAATTTTTCATCATCAGTTATTTCACCTTTATTTAATCTTATATTTTCAAATAAAATTATTTCTCCTTGTTTTAAAAATGATGTTTTATCTTTCGTCTTTTCATCAATACTCTCAGAATAGAAATAAATATTATTGTTTATTTTAGTTTTTAAATATTTAAAAACTGGTTCTAAAGAGAAGTTTTTATCATCAATTTTTTTGGGCCTTCCTAAATGAGAAATTAGAAATAATTTAGCCTTTTTATTCATAAGACTTTTTATGAAAGGAATACACAAATCTATTCTAGTTGTATCTCTTATCTTTTGACCATCTAAAGGAACATTAAAATCAGAGCGTAAAATAACTCTTTTATCTTTAACATCAACATCTTGATTAAAATATTTAATTTTTTCCATAAAACTTCATAGCATCTAACTTCTTAATTTTTTTTGAATTAAAGATACTATTTTGTCGGAGGTTAGACCCATAGAGTCATATATTTCTTTATATGGAGCACTTTTACCGAACTCATCAATTCCTAAAGCCAAGTCATCGTTTTTTAAATATTTTTTCCAGCAGATAATAGAACCAGCTTCAATAGATACAATAAGATTTTTTTGATCTATAATTTTATTTTTGTAATCTTCATCTTGTTTATCAAATAATTCTTGACAAGGCATTGAAACAACTTTGGATTCTATACCTACTGATGATAATTGTTTTTGTGTCAATAGTGCTAAATCTACTTCTGAACCCGACGCAATAATTGTAACGTTATTGTCATGAGATGAAATATTTAAGTCATATGCCCCCATGATACTTTTATTTTTTTGATCAGGTAATTTACTATTGTAATTTAATTTTTGCCTTGATAAAATTATAGCGCTCGGACCTTTTTCATTATTTAGAGCGGCCTCCCAACATTCTAAAGTTTCGTTTATATCTGCAGGACGAAAGACGTTTAAATTTGGTATAGCCCTTAATCCAGTCAGTTGTTCTATTGGTTGATGTGTTGGCCCATCTTCACCTAAGCCAATGGAGTCATGAGAAAAAATATAGATCACACGCAAACCCATCAACGCAGATAATCTTATTGCTGGTTTACAGTAATCTGAAAAAATAAGGAAAGTTCCACCGTAAGGAATTAGGTTATGATAAAGGGCTAAACCATTCATTGTTGCCGCCATACCATGCTCTCTAACACCATAGTGAATATAATTTCCGCTAAAATTTTTTGAATTTATCACTACCGAATTATTTGCCTTAGTATTATTTGAACCGCTTAAATCAGCAGATCCTCCAATTAAATTTGGCATTAAATTGTTAATACTCTCAATAACTTTCATAGAACATTGTCTTGTAGCTAAAGATGGTTTTTCTTGAAAATATTTTTCTTTTTCTTTTAAAATTAATTTACTGAGTTTATCCTTAAATATTTTATTATTAAATTCGTTAAAAGTATTCTTAATTCCATCTTTAGATTTATTAAGCCGTGCTAGCCAATCTTTTTCTAACAATTCTCCTTTAGAGCCTATTAATCTCCACTCTTTTAAAATATTTTCAGGAATCTCGAAAGGAGGGTAAGGCCATTTTAATTTTTTTCTAACTAAATTTATTTCATCCTCTCCAAGTGGAGACCCATGCGAAGATGCTTTTCCTGATTTATTTGGAGATCCATAACCAATAGTTGTTTTACAGGAAATTAAGACTGGTTTATTAGATTTCTTAGCTTTATTAATAGAGGCATTAATTTGTTTTTCATTATGACCATTTGTTTCAATAAAGTTCCACCCATAAGCCTCAAACCTTTTTTTGTAATTGTCCGAAACACTTAAAGAAGTTGGTCCGTCAATAGATATTTTATTATTATCAAAAAAAACTATTAAATCTTTTAGTTTCAAATGGCCCGCTAGACTCATAGCCTCATGACTTATTCCCTCCATTAAGTCACCATCACTAGCTATAACATAGGTTTTATTATTAATAATTTTAGAAGAAAATTTCTTTTTATAAATTTCTGAAGCAATAGCAAGTCCAACCGAATTAGCAAGTCCTTGTCCCAAAGGACCAGTTGTGGTTTCTATACCTGAGTTTAAAAAATATTCTGGGTGGCCTGCACAAATTGTATTTAATTGTCGGAAATTTTTGATGTCTTCTAATTTTATACTCTCGTAGCCAGTAAGATAAAGCAAAGAATATAACAACATGGATCCATGACCAGCTGATAAAATAAATCTATCTCTATTTATCCATGAAGGATTTTTCGGATTAAACCTCAGGTGGTATTTAAAAAGTACTGTGGCCACATCAGCCATACCCATTGGCATACCTGGGTGCCCAGAATTTGCTTTTTGCACAGCATCGATTGACAAAAATCTAACTGCATTAGCTAATTGATTTACTTTTGTATTCACTATTGGTTAACCTATATAGACTTAAAGTAAGTATATCAATATTATGATACAAAAACAAAATGAAAAATCTTGAAAAAAAAGAAACAAATTTAATTCAGCTAATTGATAAATTAGGCGAATTAAATATAAGTTATTCACAATCTAATTTTGACAATAAATCCCTTGAACGTGAGAGGAATTTAATGAAATCTGAAAAAGACAAATTAGAAAAAAAAAATCAAGAGATTTTAAAAGAACATAAATTTTTAAGTGATAGAATAAGTAGACTCGAGAAAGAACTGGAGTCTAAAAGAGAATTAGAAAAAAAATTTGATGAAGATATTAATGACCTTAATCAAGAAACTCAAAATTTAGTTGACGAAATTGAAAAATGGCAAACGTAAATATTAAGTTTAATGGAAAAGAGTATCTTCTTTCATGTGATGATGGACAAGAAGAGTCTCTCAAAAAATTAACATCAATTTTAGATAAAAAATATTCTGAGCTTAAAAAAACATTAGGCAATATTGGTGAAAATAAGCTTTTATTAATAACTGCAATAAAGTTAATCGATGAGCATTCTGATTTCAAGAAGAGGATTAGTGTACAAAAAGATAAATTAAGTAGTCTATCTAATAAATTTAATGAGCTTAAATCCTTAGCAATTAAATATAAAAATGTCAAAGAGACAGAAATAAAAGACTTAAATAACAAAATTGAAAATGTAAAAAAAGATATAGAAGAAACAAATTCCATGTATGAAAATATGCTGGACAAAACATCTAAGTCTTTAGAAAAAATTATTAAAAATGCTGAGATCTCCTCAAAAATTCAGTAAAGAAACTAAAAATCAATTAAGAAAAAAGTTTTTATCCTTAAGAAAAAAAAATTATTTTGAGTTATCTGATAAGAGATTAAACTCCTTATTGACCTATATTAAAAAAAAATACAAAACAAAAAAAAAAATTTATATTGCTTTATACTATCCCTCAAACTATGAAATAAATTTGCTTGATATATTTAGGAAGATAAAAGAAACAAAAATTATTTCTCTTTTACCAATAGTAAAAAAAGGCTTCTCCCTATCTTTTGCACCCTGGGCTAATAATGATATATTATTAGTTAATAGATATGGGATCCCTGAACCTCAAAAAATCAAAAAAAAAAGTTACTCTCCCGATGTAGTTTTAGTTCCTCTGTTAGCATTTGACCAATATAAGAATAGACTAGGATATGGCAAAGGATATTACGATAGGTATTTAAACAATTTATTTAAGTTTAATAAAAATATAGAAGCTATAGGAATAGCTTTCTCTTTTCAAAAATTTACAAAATTACCATCAACAAAATATGACTTTAAGTTAGATAAAATTTTTACAGAAAAAGGGTTTTTTTAATGAGAATTCTTATACTTGGTGATATTTGTGGACCTTCAGGAGTAAAAGCAGTTAAGTCGGAATTAAAAAAAATCATAGAAAAAAAAAAAATCGATTTTACCATAGCAAATGGTGAAAATGCAGCTGATAACGGCAAGGGCATAACCAAAAAAAATTTTGATGAATTGACTAATGCTGGCATAGATGTAATCACTTCAGGAAATCATATTTGGGACCAAAAAGAAATTTTAGAAATTATAGACAAAGAAAAAAGATTAATTAGACCTGCTAATTTATTAGAAGGTCAACCAGGCCAAGGTTTTGGAATTTATAAGATTAATGGCAAAAGAATTGCAGTTATAAATTTTATAGGAAATGTATTTATGAAGAAAAGTCAGGACTTGTTTCCGTATGCTGAAAAAATGTTAAAAAAGATAAAATTGAAAGAAGATGCTGACTTTATCGTAATAGATATCCACGGAGAAATAACTAGCGAGAAAATGGCTTTAGGTCATTATTTAGATGGGAAAGTTACGACAGTAGTAGGCACACATACTCATGTACCCACTTCAGATTACAAAATTCTAAAAGAGGGCACAGCCTATCAGACTGACCTTGGTATGTGTGGCGATTACAATTCTGTAATTGGAATGAATAAAGAGAATTCTATAAAGAAATTTAAAAAAGATCCTGATGCTGAAAGTCACTTCCCAGCAAATGGGCATGCTTCAATAAGTGGAGTAATTATAGATGCTAACGATGACACAGGATTAGCTAACAGTATAGATCAAATAATTCTTGGTGGCGATCTTAAACAAAAAATTTAAAATGGCTGGACACTCTCATTGGGCTGGAATTAAACACAAAAAAGGAAGACAAGATAAAGAAAGATCAAAACTGTTTTCTAAACTATCAAGAGAAATTACAGTAGCAGCTAAACTTGGAGACAAGGATCCTGATATGAACCCGAGATTAAGGTCTGCAATTCAAGCTGCTAAAGAGTCTAATATGCCTAAAGAAAATATAAGCAGGGCTATAAGCAAATCTGAAGTTAACACAGAACATAATTATGAAAATTTAAGATATGAAGGTTATGGAGCTTTTAATACCGCTTTAATAATTGAAACACTTACTGAAAATAAAAATAGAACTGCTTCAAGTATTAGAACAATATTGCAAAAAAATGGTGGCAGATTAGGAGAAAATGGATCAACCTCTCATCTTTTTTATACTTGTGGCGTCATCAAAATAAATAAAAAAGATATAGAAGATAATCTTGCAATCGAATTAGCAATAAATTCTGGAGCAAACGATTGCAAAAGTACAAATGAATACCATGAAATCATATGTGAAAAACGTGATTTTTATAAAGTAAAAAGTGCTATTGAAAATAAAATAAGTAATTTTCTGTACTCTGGTATAGAGTGGAGGCCTTATAATTATATTAACTTGTCTAACGATCAAAAACAAAAAGTTATACTTATGCTCGAAAGTTTAGAAGAGAATGATGATATACAAAATATATTTATAAATTGTGAATTTTAAAAAATGAGAATATTTGGAATAGATCCAGGATTATTAGGCGCTCTAGCTATTTTGGATGACAAAAAAATAGTTGATGTAATAGACTTACCGACCATGTCAGATGGAAAAAAAAATAAAAGACAACTTAATAGCGCTCATTTATCTCAATATATAAAGAATAATATTATAGAAATTGAAAATTCGGTTGTTGTTGTTGAGCAAGTTAATGCGATGCCTGGCCAAGGAGTTACAAGTATGTTTAATTTTGGACAAACTTTTGGAGCTATTAAAGGAATTAGCGCTGCTTTACAATTACCTATTTATTTTGTTAGACCTTCTAAATGGAAAAAACACTTTGAATTGATAAATTCATCTAAAGATGCAAGTAGAACTAAAGCCATAGAAATGTACCCGACTATGGCTAAAAATCTATCTAAAAAAAAGGATGTAAATAAATCTGATGCTATTTTAATTGCAAGGTTTTATAGTGAAACTGGGTTTAAAAACGACTTAAAATAAGACTAAGAATTAATTATATAAGTCAAATTCATGACACAATCTAAAAGTAATGAATTGTAATGGAACAAGAAATTGCATCACAAGTTGTCGGTCTAGGCGGTAGCACTGATTTTTCTTTATTGAGCTTATTCTTAAGAGCAGATTTTGTCGTTAAGTCAGTAATTATAATTCTTATTGCCGCTTCTATTTACTCATGGGCGCTTATTTTTGATAAATACAGATTATTTAAAAAAATAAATAGCTCTATATTAGATTTTGAAAATAAGTTTTGGAAAGCAAAATCAGCTGAAAGCTTTGATAATAATTTACCTACAAAATCAAATGATCCAGCAGTTTTAATTTTTAGATCCGCAATGAATGAATTAAGAAAAACTCGTTCTAAATCTTCTGCGGTTCAAGTTGCAAGAGTAGAAAGAGTTTTAGAAATTAATACAGATAATCAAATCAAAATAATTGAAAAAAATTTTTCATTTCTTGCTACTGTCGGAGCAACAGCGCCATTTATTGGATTATTTGGAACCGTGTGGGGAATTATGAATTCTTTTCAATCCATTGCCATTTCAAGAAATACAAGTTTAGCAATAGTTGCTCCAGGAATAGCAGAAGCACTATTTGCTACCGCACTGGGCCTACTCGCAGCTATCCCAGCAGTTATTGCATATAATAAATTTAACAGTGACACAAAAAATTATATTTCTCGTTTAGAAAATTTTTCTAAAAGATTTATCTCTATAATCTAAATATTATGGCATTTAATTTTAATCACTCAAAGAATAAACCAATGAGTGAAATAAATGTTACGCCTTTCGTAGATGTAATGTTAGTTTTATTAATAATTTTTATGGTAACTGCTCCATTATTAACAGTAGGAGTTCAAGTTGATTTACCAGAATCAGCAGCTGACTCTCTTCCTGACGACCAAGAACCTTTAACAATCTCTATAAATTCAAAGGGTGAAGTTTATATCCAAGAACACAAGGTAAGTTACAATAAAATAATTCCTAAATTATTAGCGATAGCAAAAAATAGAACAGATACAAGAATTTATGTGAGGGGAGATAAAAATATTAATTATGGTAGGGTTTTAGAGGTAATGGGAACATTATCTGGAGCAGGGTTTTCTAAAGTAGCTCTTATTTCAGAGCCGTATAAAAATTAAATGACTTATGACAAAAAGCATATTATATTCAATTACTTTTCATGCGGTGATGATTATTTTAACAGCTTTATCATTGCCATTTATGACTAGAGAACCAGTTTCATTACCACCGATTGTTTCTGTAGAATTAATTCAAATTACTGACAAGACAAACATACCTTTCGCTCCAAAAGCTAGAAAAATTATTGATAAAGTTAAGGAGGAGGAAAAAAGAGTAGTTTCAGAACAAGCCCCTCCATCTGCAAAAGCAAAAGAAAAGCCTGACAGAATACCCCTTCCAAATGAAAAAAAAGAAAAAAAGGAAATTGTTAAAAAAAAACAAAACCCAGAGGAAATTAAACCGCAGATTAGACAGTCTTCAGAGTTTGAAAAAGAAGAACTTATAAATACTAATGAAATAGCTGCTTTAATTGATAAAGCTAAAGAGGAAAAGGTTTTAAAAGAAATAGAAGAAAACAAGAAATTAACACAAAGCAGTGTTAAAAATAGTTTTGCAACTGGATTAACATTATCCGAAGAGGATGCTCTGAGAGCTCAGATTTTTGGTTGTTGGAGCGTTCCATTGGGTTTACCTTATGATAAAGATTTATTAGTAAAGTTAAAACTTGAATTAAAAAAAGATGGTACAATATTAAAATCAGAAGTAGTTGATCACCAAAGAATGAATATGCCAGGACAAAAATTTTATAAAATTCTCGCTGAAAGTGCTTTAAGAGCAGTCAGATTATGTCAACCTTTAAGAGTACCACCAACGGGATACGAAAAATGGAAAAATATTCAATTAAATTTTGACCCTACGGAAATGCTTAAAGGTTAAATATATGAAAAAAATAACAATATCTCTTTTTATTTATTTAATTTCATTATCATACTCATATGCCTTAATTAAAGTTGATATTACAAGAGGAAATCTGGACCCCTTGCCGATAGCAGTATCTCCGCTATACGTTACTGAGACTTCAGAAAACTTAAAAGAAATTGATATAAAAAAATTAGGTTTAAATATTTCAACTATAATAGAAAAAAATTTTAAATCTACAGGTCTATTTAATCCACTTAAACGAGATGCATTTGTGCAAAAACCAGATATTGCACATTTAAAACCGAGATTTGAGGACTGGAGATTAATTAAAGCCCAAGCCCTAGTAACTGGGAAGCTATCGGTAAATAATAATAAGCTTAAAGTAGAATTCAGACTTTGGGATCTTACAGCCTCAAAAGAAATGGTAGCATTAGCATTTACTACTACTCCTTCCAATTGGAGGAGAGTAGCACATATAATTTCAGATAAAATTTATGAAAGGTTAACAGGAGAAACTGGTTATTTTGATACGAGAATAATATACGTTGCAGAAAGTGGGCCTAAAGATCAAAGAGTGAAAAAATTAGCAATTATGGATCAGGACGGGGCAAAAACAAAATATTTGACCTTAGGTAACGAATTAGTTTTAACGCCAAGATTTAATCCAAGTAATCAGATGGTTACATACTTATCTTACTTTAGAAATTTACCACGAGTTTACCTTTTAGATATTGAAACAGGCAAGCAAGAAGTTGTAGGTAATTTCCCTGGAATGACATTTGCACCAAGATTTTCACCAGATGGAAAAAAAATAATTATGAGTTTTGCGAAAGATGGGAATTCAGATATCTATACTATGGATTTAGAAACTAGAGTTGTAGAAAGAATAACAGAACATTCATCAATAGATACTTCACCATCTTTTTCACCTGATGGAAAATATATTTGTTTTAACTCTGATAGAAGCGGTCTTCAACAAATTTATGTTATGAAAAGCGATGGCAGTAATGTAAAAAGAATTTCATTTGGAGATGGAATTTATGGAACTCCAGTTTGGTCTCCTAGAGGAGACTTAATAGCTTTTACTAAAATGAGAAAAGGTAGATTTTACATTGGTGTTATGAGATCAGATGGTTCAGGTGAAAGACTTTTAACAGAAAATTTTTATCAGGAGGCTCCTTCATGGTCACCAAACGGAAGAGTTTTAGTTTTTTATAGAGAAACAAAATCAGGCCCTCAAGGCAAAGGATTTACTGCCAAACTGTGGTCTATTGATATTACAGGTTATAATGAGAGAAAAATTAAGACAGAAACTGATGCTTCAGACCCATCTTGGTCTTCATT
>MDTB01134480.1_pt1 | contig 18956 bp, 16 predicted proteins | sample 811161 | NCBI WGS metagenome assembly MDTB01 (sample SAMN05326650, study PRJNA326480) | marine metagenome | isolation source: seawater | place: Mediterranean Sea | collected 2009
CAACCATGCAGGCAGCAGTGACCAATCCTCAGGGCGCGCTAGATTTACTGCCAAACGACCATCGGCGCAGGTCAACAAGCGACAGTATTTGTTTGCTGAGCATTCACCATCAGGGGCAATTTTTAGCTCGGCCGCACGCTCCCAGAGCAGGTCAGCGCCGTCCACACCAGCAAGCAATCCGGAATTAAATTCGCGCAGTCGGCGCAATATCACATCGGCACAGTCGTTTAGATTGCCGATAGGTATACTTGCCGAATCCAACAAGCTGTCTTGTATGAGCCTATCACCCAAAATACATTCCCCTGACGAACTGCGGCGTATCGCCAACTCTGCTTTGCTGATTGAAGAATACAATGCCGTACACGGGCACCACTACATTTTGATTGACGCAAGCTCAGTGCGCCAACCGCTGTTGCTGACGCAACTGCCAAACTGCCCGGTTATTGCTTTATGTAGCGACACCGTCAACAACTCCGAGGTGCTCGAGCGCAGCGATTTCGACTGCCTTGTATATCCGTCTCAGCTAGACCAGTTGCTTGCAAACGTCAGTGCGCACCCGCACGCAGCAACTGTGTTGTGTCAGTTATTGCGTCAGTCGCTCGACACCAGCATCGGCCAAGCGCTGGTCAATGAGTCTCTCGCTTACAGCCTGCTACAGTCCAGTTCAGGCTTTCGTCAATGGTTGCGGCAGCGACCAAGTCCTTCCGCTCAAGAAGATCATCTGCCTACCGTGGTAACAGCTAGAGAAGGCGACACCCTAGAGATCGTGCTGGACCGACCCCTACGCCACAACGCTTACAATGCCGCCATGCGTGACGAGTTATGGGCGGCCTTGCAACTTGCTGTCAGCGACGTCTCTATTGCGCAGACTATTCTGGCGGGCAATGGTCCGTCATTTTGCTCTGGTGGCGACCTTACAGAATTTGGTGCTGTGACCGACACCGCCATCGCACATATCGTGCGCACGACCCGGAGTCCGGGTCTGTTGCTTAGCCAAATTAGGTCAAGCGTTACCGTCGAGGTACATGGTGCATGCATCGGCGCGGGCGTCGAATTGCCTGCTTTTTGCCACCACATTCGCGCCCACAGCGACGCTTACTTCAAGCTGCCAGAAGTAGCATTTGGACTCATTCCTGGTGCCGGTGGGACGGTCAGCATTAGCCGACGGATAGGCCGCCAAGCAACGGCTGGCCTCGCGTTGCTGGGCAACGCGATCGACGCTGAACACGCACTACAGCTCGGCCTGATCGACGCCATTGTTTAAGCCTTAGCCGCCCCACCCAATTCACTGCGCACCACACGCCGTAACAACTTACCCGTTTCGTTGTAGGGCAGCTCTGGCCACACTTGTATAACCTCCGGTACCCGCGAACTTCGCAACCGCTCCTGCACAAACTCTTGCAACTCGGTCACCTCAATCTGCAAACCCGCTTTGGCAACCACCGCTGCCGCGACCGCTTCACCCCATTGCTCGCTGGCAATGCCCACAACAGCCGCATCTGCAATCGCTGGGTGCGTCAACAGCACATCCTCGATTTCTCCGGGGGACAGATTCTCGCCGCCGCGAACAATCACATCATCCGCGCGTCCCTCTAAAAATAGATAACCATCTGCGTCTAAGCTGCCTGCGTCTCGGGTGGGAAACCAGCCTTCGCTGTCCACTACCGATCCGCGTCCTTCATACTCGCCAGACACTTGCTCACCGCGGACATAAATCTCGCCCCGCTCTCCCGCAGGTACCGGCCGGCCTTCTTCATCACGAATTTCTATTTCTACGCCGGGTAATGGCTGCCCAACGGAGACAAGGCGTCGACGCTCTTCTGCCGCCGTCGCCCTAGCAGCTTGGCGATGCTCTTCTGGGCCGAGCACACAAATCGTAGAACTGGTTTCGGTTAACCCATAGGCGTTGGAAAAGTCCGTATTTGGAAACAACTGCATCGCTTTTTCGATAACGCTGAGCGGCATTTTTCCGCCGCCGTAGGAGAGGCTAGCAAGGTTCGGCATCTGCGCGTCAGCGGCGCCCTCTGCTTCGAGACACTCAACAATACGGGCCAACATCGTCGGCACCACAAACGCGGTACTGATGTTATGTTGGCGTGCCAACGCAATCCATGCTTCTGCAGTAAAGTTGGGTAACTGCACCACATGCCGGCCGGAATAAACCGAACTCATAATCGCCGCGATACCGGCAATGTGATACGGCGGCACACAGACCAAAGCGGCATCGTTTTCAGCAGCGCCAGCAAACTCAACCGAACCCAAAATATAAGAAACTAAATGCTTGTGCCGCAGCACCGCTGCTTTCGGTTCGCCAGTGGTGCCACTGGTGAACAGTAGAACCGCAATGTCTTCTGGGTCCATGGCCCAAGACGCTTCTAGCGCCTCGCTATGCTGCGCATCATCGAGAAAAATCTGAGTGCTTGTAGCGTCTACCGCCGCGTTGGCGCCGAGTTCGCTTACACGCTCGGAGTCTGTTACCAAATAAGCCGGCGTAACCCGCGCCAATAGAGCTTGAATCTCTGCGTCAGTAAGTCGGTAATTCAATGGCACATAGGGTACCCCCGCCCAAGCGCTAGCGAACAGACTCAGCGGTGTACCGAGATTACTAACATCTAACTTGACTAAACGGCTTGCACCACTGGCTTGAATAGTAGCGGCACGCTTACCTGCCGCATCGAATAACTGTTGGTAGGTAAAGCTCGCACCGCTGCTACCATCAGTAAAGGCAAGCCGCTCAGGGAACGCCGCGCTGGCCATTTCCAGCAACATCATTACGTTCATGGGCAGCCCTAGTCAGTCTTTGGAAGCTTTTTTGTATCCTTCTGCAACAGCAGTGCGCCGTTTGCCGCAAGACTGCCATCACCGCTTTTTACGCACAGCACTTCCAGAGTTTCGGCTTCGTCGATATACCGTTTACCCATGGCCACGCCAACTGAATGATCTGGATGCACATCGCCGCTGGGAGTTACCGACTCCGCTGCATCAACCATGGCGACGCCGCCGCAGGTCATAGCGATCTCGGCTTCCGGTGCCATGACCACCATAATCTCGCCCTCACATACCACACTCTTTAATCGCGCACCCATTTTCAATGCAGCCACTTGATCCCCTCCTATCTGAGCAAATTAAAAAAACCGATAGCGGATTCTAGGCACTCTAGCAACCGTTGACAAAGTGCCTGTGCCACGGGATCTTGCCTGATCCGCTTAAGCTAAAGGAGAGCATTGTGCGTATTTCCATTTCAATCGGTTCCGCGTACTACAACGGCGAAGAATGGGACCAACTGGTCGAATACACCCAGGCCGCAGATCGCATGGGTGTGCACGAGGCATGGTCCGCAGAAGCATGGGGTATGGACGCTATCGTCCCGCTGGCCTACCTAGCCGCAAAGACTGACAACATTCGGCTGGGTACGGGCATTATGCAAATCAGTTCGCGCGTGCCATCAATGATCGCAATGACCGCTCAAAGTCTGGACACCGTGTCTAATGGCCGCTTTAACCTGGGTCTTGGAGTCAGCGGGCCGCAGGTCGTGGAAGGCTTACACGGCGCTAAATTTGCCAAACCGCTATCGCGACTGCGCGAATGTGTGGACATCTTGCGCATGGGTTTAGCCGGGGAAAAACTGCAATATGACGGCGAGCACTACATGTTGCCCCGGCCTGGCGGCGAGGGTAAACCTATTCGCCTGTCCCAGCCGCCGCGACCCAATCTGCCTATATATTTGGCAACACTGGGTCCCAAGTCCCTGCAAATGACCGGGGAGGTTGCAGACGGCTGGCTCGGCACCTGCTTTATGCCTGAGGCAGGCCATGTGTTTTTGGATGACCTAGCGACCGGCGCCAACAGCGCCGGCCGCAGCTTGCAGGACATCGACATTCAAACCGGTGGTTATTTTGAGATCAGCGATGACGTCGAACGCTTGGTGGCGGAACGTAAACCAGCCATGGCCTTTACGCTTGGCGCCATGGGATCGGCTAAAACAAATTTCTATAACGACGCGTACTGCCGTGCAGGCTACGAGGACGATGCCAAGGCCGTACAAAGCCTGTGGATTGACGGTAAACGCGACCAAGCCATTGCCCGAGTGCCGGACGAAATGGTGCTGCTGACTAACTTCATTGGCACAGAAAACATGGTCAGGGAGCGTTTGCGCGCCTTTCGTGACGCCGGGGTTAACACCATTCGATTGGGCACCGGCGGCGGTAATTGGAGCGAGCGCACAGCCGCCCTGGAAGAAGCTACTGACCTTGTGCTAAACGAGACAGCGCGTTGGTAAGAATGCAGTAAAATCAGGGTCAGAGGACGGCAACAGCCTACCTCTGGCCCTTCGATTACGCTCTGTTTTTTCGCTTCTTGTTCTTTCTATTCTTCGCCAGCCGCCTGAGCCGTATCCATTATTGTGCCTAACTCGCGATAGCGAATCGCGCCGAACAGCATCTCGTCAAACGACTGCTGCCCCCATGGCACATCTCTGCTCGCGTCTGGATTAGCTGGGTTACGTGCAGAGTTGTCCCACCAGGTTCTATGCACGATTCGAGTGCCCGCTGGCAGTCGCTTGGGCTCGTCGAGAACATAGGTGGTCTGCCAGTTAAAGTCATATCGAGGCACTGACAACAGTTTTTCTTGACCGCCGTCTGGATAGTGGGCAACGAACTCAGAGGCTTTGCCACGGTAATGCGCATGAGGCAAGAAACTGTAAACAAGAATGTCTTTGTCAATCACTCGCTGAGCGACATCACTGTGGTTGTCTGACCCTGCCGGAATATTGATTCGAGGATTCATCAGAATCATGGACTGCAACTCGTGATCTGGTTTGCCCTTGTGCAGATACAACCCAATTTGCGATGCGTCAGTCGTCGCCTTACCCGCTGTGGTGTAGTGCATTTGAAACTCGATGGTCGAGCCAGCTGGCAGCAACACGCCGGTCTGCTCTGGGAACGGAGTGCCTTCATCGCCCGGCACATAGCCGCCCAAGCTACCCGCGCCGCCACGCTTCAAGCGCCCAGCGCGCCGACCCTTGGTTTCTAATTCGCCAAAGGTGGTGATGACGTGATGCAACACCGCCCGGTCGCCAGGAATTATCTCGGTCGCCTTCACCCAAACATCTTCATTCAGCGGGTTTGCGACCATTTTATATTTGTAGTCCACAACACCTGTAGCTGGCACATCTTCAGCCGGTATCGGAATAATCACATCAGGTTCACCCATCGACCATTGGGGCCACCGCTGCTGCATCGCCGCGAGTAAGTCGCCGCCCTCGCCCCTGGGCGCTCCTGCTTCAATCCAGTGCACTAAGGTTTTAATCTGCTCGTCGCTGAGGCTGCGATTGTTGGTGAAGTGCCCAACATGGGGGTCAGCATGCCAAGGCGGCATACGTTGAGTGCGCACTACTTCGCGAATCATCGGCGCAAAACCCCGCACCATGTTGTAATCACTCATCGCCCAGGGACCTATGCCCCCTTCGCGATGACAACTGACACAGTTTTCCGCAAGCATGGGTGCAATAGTATCTGCGTAAGAAATTTCGGCGTGGGCGGTTCGATTCGCCAACTCTGGATAACTGATTGCACAGCTGTCCGTTGCACTACTTGAAGTTTGCTGCGGCATCGCCACGTCTGCGTCTCCAATCAGCGCCCGCACGGCGTCGCGAGCGCCATCAACCGCACCACGGTAAACCAATCGCCACCCCTTCGGATCAATCACCAACGCTTCGCCAGATTGCTGCATAGACAGCGACTCGCCAATGATTTGTGTAGAGTCCAATAACACCGGCGCTTGTAACGAGAGTCTCGCCGCAGACGCCTCAACATGCTCACGCTGGTCACGCAAATCCGAGTTGATCCACATAACCTTGAGCTCGTCGCTAGCATGTTGATCACGCATTTGGGTTATACCCTGTGCGCTTGCCGCCACCTGCTCGCAACTGCTGTTGTGAGCCATCAACACAACCGCTTTTACGTCACTGTAGTAGTAGAGCTCCGTCGACCCACTGGTATGGTCCATCAAGCGAAAGTTTTCTACACGATCGCCAATATTCAAGGCGGCAGTTGGCGCTGCGCAAAGCGCGCCAAATAAAGCCACTCCTGCGCCTATAGCACGCAAGCCCACATTGATATCCATAGTCTGATCTCCTCTTCGAACCGCTGAGCTTACCGAAAAATGCCTCTTTGTAAAAAGATAATGATTCCTCAAACGTTCATCCGTCTGGGTCACCGGCACCAATAGAGGCAAGGAAATCTGGCCCTGTTAGTCGCGAATGATCACCCTGGAAATCGTAGCCTCGCGGCTTTTCGTCAACAAATATCTCGCCGCTAAGATTGAAATCTGCCGAATCATCGAAGGCCCCTAGACACATTACGAAGTGGTCAGCGCCATGCAGTTGAAAAAATAAACTACTACCGCAGAGACGACAGAAGCCCCGTTGTGCCCACGCAGAGGAATCGTAACGCGCTATATTGGCCTCGCCAGAGAACTCAACTGTCGCGGCACTTGCCGCCAACATCGACCCACCGCTCCAGTTTCTACAGGTTTTGCAGTGGCAGGCGTGCACATCAACGCTAACGTCCTCAGCCGTAAAGGTCACCGCTCCGCAGAGACAACCGCCGGAGTACGTCTTGCTATTATTCATCGCTTTTGTCCTTTGCCATAAAACACGACTTAAGCTGCGATAAACGAATTAGAGAACGCACGTTTGCCTGACGACTGGCAGCGTTTGTCCGACAAAAGGCTAAAGCAACCCAGTGAGACAAAGCACTACTCGCCCGCTCAAGTGAGCGCGCGCTCAATCCCGTCCTAAGGTTTGTAGATTTTCTTCATGCTTTGCGCGGTCGACCTGGTACATGCAAACGCACAAAATCATGAGCGACCACAACAGCACTACAACCGGCACATACAACGTTGCTAGATCATGTACAACAGACATGGGCACCTGGTCTGGCGTTGCGCCTTCAGGGAATCCACTGAAACTGATCAATAGTCCCGCGGCAACCACGCCAATGCCTTGGGTTGTTTTGCGAATAAACGTTACTGACGCAAAAAATACACCTTCGCTACGTTTATTGGTCCGAACCTCCGCATCTTCTACCAGATCGGCAATCATCGAGGAGCCAAGAGTTTGGTAAACAATGATCAAAGCAACATCAATTACTATGATCCCTAGATACAGCGGGAACAGGATCGGATCGCCGTTAGCGGGCATTAGATCCAATAGCCGCAACACAACCGGTGCCGGGTTTACCGTAAACGCCAGCACTCCTACCGCAATAGCACCACGCTTTTTGCCTAGCGTTTTGGAAATGAGCGGCGATATAAAAAGTGCCAACACAGCAGAGATCACCACACTGGCGGAGATCAAACCGATTTGCTGCGCCGAGAAACTCCACATGAAGGTGTAGAACAAATACGCTAACGATGCAACCACGCCAGTCGCGACCGCACCAAACATGGCAGAGGAAAACAATGCCGCAAACGATCGAGTCGCTAACGTGTCGAATATTTCTTTGTAAATGGTGCCGATAGATAGCACCCGTTTCGGCGGCGGTGCTTGTAAATGTGGAATCAGTCCGTGAGTTCCTAACGCCGAGGTCATAATGGCCACAAAAATAAAGGCCGCTGCAACGAAACCCATTTGGTGATAGCCCGCTATATTAAACATGCCATCACTAACTTCTGCGGTTGGCACCAATAATACCAGGGTCGCTACGGTGGCCATTAGCGTGCCGCCAGACCAACCGAAAAAATATCGATAACTGAGCAGCGAGGTCCGCTCATCGTAGTCGTTGGTTATCTCTGCCGCCAACGCCGAACTAGGAATCTCGTAGACTGTGATTAAGGTGCGTACCAAAATAGCAATCGCCACCAAGAAGGGGAATAACTCATCCCCACTGAGTCCTGCGGGTGGATTCCACAGAAAGAAATAACAGAGCGTTACCGGTACGGCAGCACCGTACATATAAGGATGACGACGCCCCCAACGCGTGCGGGTATTGTCCGAAAAGTATCCTATGAGCGGATCACTGATTGCATCGAACACTAAGGCTATGGCTAGCGCAGCACTGACGAGCGACGCACTGACACCTAAAACCTGGCTATAGAAGAACAATAAGAAATAGTCGAAGCCGTTATTTTTGACGCCAAAGGCAATGGATCCAAACCCATACGCCAGCTTGTTCCCGAGACTCACCTTTGTGGTACTCAATTGACCTCCTCCCCTTGTCCTGGACGATGCGCGACGCTCAGTGATCGCAATTCAATACTAGCCTCGAGAGCCAGCAGTCTGCAGTGCCACAGGGTGCACCTCGCAGCCGACTAGAGCAACCTTACATACGCTAAAGCCGCGTCGGCCCAATTGGGCAGAAATCCTTGACCTCGTGTATGGTGCTGCGGTCATAGCTCAAGCCGATAGCAACAAAGGGGGAACACAGCATGTCGGAACGTTTAGCAGGAAAAGTGGCGTTAATCACCGGGGGTACCAGCGGTATTGGCGCAGCTACAGCGCAATTGTTTGCAGCCGAGGGCGCAAAAGTTGTCATCAGCGGTCGCTCGGTGGCCAAAGGCAGCGCGCTGGCTGAGAGCCTCGGCCCGGCAGTGAGCTTCTGCGAGTCAAACGTCACTGAAGAGTCGGAAATCGCTAAAGCGATCGACTTCACGCTGGACCAACATCAGACCCTAGACATACTCTTTAACAACGCTGGCGGTCCAGTCGGCGCGCCATTGGAGCAACTCACCCAAGAACATATTGATTACGGCGTGCACCTGCTGCTGTCTAGTGTCATTCTTGGAACTCGTTATGCAATCGAACCCATGAAATCCGCGGGCGGCGGCTGCATCATCAACAATTCAAGCATTGCTGGATTGCGCTATCGGCAAGGCGACCCGCTCTATTCAGCACTAAAAGCCGCTGTCACCCACTTCACTAAAATGTCAGGAATTGAATTGGGCCCGCACAACATACGCGTTAACTCCATATCACCGGGCGCTATTGCCACGCCGATTTTCTGGGGCGGCTCAGGCCGAGCCAATACCCTGAGTGACGACGACAACGCTCGCAAAATGGCGAAGCTGCAAAAAAATCTAGCGCGTTCAGTACCGCTGGGTAAAACCGGTCTGGCCGAAGATATCGCGGAAGCCGCATTGTATTTGGCTGGCGACTCAGGACGTTTTGTCAGTTGTCATGACTTGGTGGTGGATGCGGGCCGTACGTCTATGTTTAACGAACCGACGAGTTAGACCGAGGCGTATGCGGCTACCACAACAGCACGAGTGGCGCTGCGCAGCCGAGCACCAGCCCGTTGGCGACCAAGGCCACCCACTCCGCTAGGTGGTCGTAAAAAACCCGCCCACCGAGGCGCCTGTCGACGCACCAATGCCTAAAGCACCAACACCAAATGCGTCCGCATAGGTGGGAAGCACAACATTGCGAAACACAAACGCCGCGGTGCCAAAAAATTGATCGGCTTAAATCTCGTTGGCGCCAGCTCGCGAGTCAAAACTTTATGGCGGAGCCACTGCTGACATCAGTTCAAACGACCACCAGTGGTCGGCACGAGGTTGGTTCGATCCGCGACCGGTCTTGGTAGCGCGAGCTTGCCAAGCCATATCAAGCTCTACGGCGTCAATCACTCGACGCATGCGCACCGGATAAGCACGATCACCAACAGCAATGCGTCCCAGATCTTTGCGCAGAGCCGCTGTGGACCAGAGCTTGCCCTCGCAGCGTGCACAGCTGACATACAACTTGCCTTGCGCCGACATGCAGTTGAGATTCACCGACCAGGGAATAAACGCCTGCACTTCAAGCTGGCAAAGACCTGTGTCGTTGGCAAAGCTCCAATCTGCGACCGGTTCATCGACTTGCGTAAGGTGCAATGGACCACCTGGCGTGCGCTCGCACGGGCAGACGTACCAGAACGTCAGTGCAGCTGCGAGCAGCAGGCCAATGGCCAGGAGTCCAATGATTGACCACAAGCGCCTTGCCATAGCGCTTAAGCCACCCGCGCCTGCGGCCAAAGCCGCAAAAAGTTCTCGCTGTAAAACGCATCTTTGACGTGAGCGTCGACATCCACCAACGAGCGCTCAAATCGACCGATGGGATCCTTGGTGCCTTCCAAATGCGGATAGTCGCTGCTGAATAAATACAGTTCCGGCGCCGAATCTGCTGCCAGATCACCCACATGTTCGTGAGAAAATGGCGTGAAGCCCATTTGCGATGATAACTGCTCTGACGGTGTGCGCTGAAACCGCACTGAAGTGTCTGAACGACCGTAAATACGGCAGACCCAATCCAAGCGTCGACACAACTCCGGCACCCAACCCGCACCCAATTCGACCGCCGCACCACGCAGTTCTGGATGACGATCAAAGACGCCGTCCAGCAGCATCATACTTATGAACATCTCGGGGGTCTGATGTAACACCGCAGCGTCCTTAGTGCGCACGTTTTCACCGCCGCCTAGCCAATCTTTAACCGCGCCGCGCCCATTGTTACCCCAGTCTTTCGCTACTTGCAGCGGCGCGCCGCCAACATGGAGCACGAACGGCACACCTGCTTCGGCCAAACGCGCCCAAAAGCCTTCTAGGTCCACATGCCCGGGTGAGTGTCCAATTGGCGCTCGATGAGGTACCCAAATTGCCTGCAAACCACTATCAATGGCCCACTCTAGCTCGACGATCGCCGCCGCTGGATCGTCCAACGGCACAATGCCCACGCCCATCAAACGATCATCCTGGGAACAAAACTCGGCCATATGACGGTTGTGAGCACGGGTAGCTCCATAGCGCAAATGCACAGGTTTTTTGGAACTTGGGTGGAATGGGAAAGCGACGGAATGCGTTGCAAATACCAATTGCTTTTTGAAGCCGAGCAGATCCATTGCTACCGCGCGATCTGCACTGTTAAAGGCACCCAACGCTTGGATTTCTTTCGACTCTTGAATGAGCGTGTCGCCCATGGCGATTTGTGCAGCGACGTGCTCCGCTGAATGCTTACCGCCCTGCCGCATAATTTGCGCAACCTCCTCGTCTGTAACTACAGAAGCGCTGTAGCTGACCTCGGGAATGTCATCACGCAGCTGCGGATCGGCATAGGCCTTCAAAAAATCAGGCAGTTCCATAATATGACTGTCTGCGTCGTAAAACGCTCTGTCTGCGGGTGCGTAAGCCATGCTGTTCTCCTCTCCACATAATGCACTTAGTACGCAACGTTAACGGTTTTAGTCGACTGCTGACAACGTTTTGCACCAGCTGCAAAGCTCGCTACTATCGTTCCTCCAAAAACTTTGCAGCCACCGCTTACCATGCACAGCACGCTCCTCGACACACTATGGCAGTTACAACTAGACCCAGACTATGGCGCTACAGATCTTCTCTTAGATGCCGAGTTATCGGCTGACGAAGGCCAAGCACTACAACTACAACTGCTAGAGCGTTGGCTCAACGCAGGCGAAACGCTAGGCGGATGGAAGATTGGCATGACCTCTGGAGAGTCCAGAGACGCGCTGGGGCCGGGCATTCGTCCGTTCGGGTTCGTACTCTCCAGTCGACTATTGCAAAGCGGTGCCGACATTCCGCGCGACGCTTTGTATCGCGGCGGCGTAGAAAACGAACTGTGCTTTATCGTTGATGAACCGTTGGGGGCAGACGCTAGCGCAAGCAGTGCACGCGCTGCGATACGCAGCGCAGCGCCCGGCTTCGAGATCAATCAAAAACGCCTACCGCCGGGTTGTAACGCCGGCGTGCGAGTGGCGGATAATTTGTCGAATTGGGGCATCGTGGCCGGCACAGCCGTAGCTACGCCTAATACCCTCGACGACCTCGCAGTTACTCTATACCGCAACCCGGCCGCTGTGCAGCCGCAGCAGGAACACCAGGTCGGGTGTATACAAAGCGCCGGGCATATTGACGATCACTACGAATCCCTGGCGATCCTGGCCCGACGCCTGCACGACTTTGGCCACGAGCTACAACCTGGGCAGTGGATCATTACCGGCGCCTATGAGAAGCATCCCTTTGAGATCGGCAAGTTCCGCGGCCACTTCAGTGCCGGCATTGGTGACGTTAGCGTCAGCTTAAGTGCTTGAGGTCCAACACCGACGCGTATCCAACGTTAAAAGCTTGGGCTAGTATCAAAACTGCAAAATAAAGGAGTATGTCAATGGCGGACGGCGACACAACAACCGTAGCAGAGCCGAGCGTTTTCAGTTTACTCACGCGAGACGCCATGATCGTGCTCGCAGCGCTGACGCTATGGGCAGCATCGGACGCCTGGTTCCAGGTCACCGGATTGTGGGCCGCTGAGTTACTCAGCGCTGGCGACGCCATTTTCGTTGGCTATATTGTCGCTGCTATTTTCCATGAATGGGGGCATTACCTCGGCGCCCGCATCAGCGGCGCGCGCACCACCAGATCGCTGCCGAAAAACCTCACTAACCTGTTCCGTTTTAGTTTCGACTTCAAAAGCAACTCGTCTTATCAATTTCACAGCATGAGTTTCGGTGGTTGGATTGGGCATTGGTCCATTCTGCTGTTGATTTTCCTAACTCTGCCGCTAGATACGCTCGGGCGTGTAGCGTTGGTCAGTTCTTTGTTCGGTTTTGCAATCTTCGCTACGTTCATTGAGACCGGAATTCTGCGTAAAACTTTCGCCGGCGTTGAACCAGCAACCGCGCTGGGGGAATTGTCCAAGAGCCATTTCCGCAATGCTGGTGCGATGGGCACGATAAGTGGGGTCGTTTTGTTTACTGGCCTGGCCTAAACCGACTTTTTGGAGGGATGACATGCAGCGTAATACACAACTGAGCATACTTAGAGAACTGCAGCGGCAGCTGCGGGACCGCGTTAACATTGACGCCGGCGTACAATATCGCAACCCAGCCAGCAGCTATACATGTCCCGACCTTGCTCGCAAAGAATGGGAAACTTTTTTTCGCAACCATCCTCAGGTCATTGGTCTTAGCGGCGACCTACCGCAACCAGGTAGCTTTATGGTGGCAGACGACTTTGGGGTTCCCGTATTAGCCACTCGCGACCGGGACGGTGCCTTCCACGCGTTTCTAAACAGTTGTCGGCATCGCGGCGTTCGCGTCGCCAATGCACCGAGGGGTACCGCCGGCTCTTTTATGTGTCCCTTCCACCACTGGAGCTACGCGAATACTGGCGACCTGTTAAATGTCCCCAGAGCCGCAGATTTCGGACCGATCGACAAAAGCTGTCACGGTCTAGTGCGCTTACCAGCCGAAGAAAAATGCGGCCTGTTGATTGTGCATCCGCAACCCGACGGCGAGCTAAACAGCGCAGAACTGTTGGGCGACTTGGGGCCAGAAATTGATAGTTGGAACTTTGATTCCTTGGTGTACACCGGCGAGACAGTGCTGCGTAATGACCTCAACTGGAAGTTAGCCAACGACACTTTTGGCGAAACCTACCACTTTGGACGCTTGCATAAAGACACCCTCGGCAAACTCTTTCACGGCGACGCGCTGGCGTACCAGGAGTTTGGCCGCAATCATCGATTTGTATGGGCGACCAAAAATATTGACGCGTTGCAAGACCTGCCTGAAGAGGAATGGGATTACAGCCAAAGCACCGGTTGGATCTATTACTTGTTTCCGAACATACAACTCACTGGCGGAGCCAGCGACGCAAACTTGATCAAAATATATCCGGATGCAGACAATCCCGGACGCTCAATAACGAGGGTGCATCACTATTTCAGCGCAGAGATCATAGCAACCGCCGCTGCTCAGGACGCCACCACCAAAGAAGATGTCTACAACCCCAACAGAACCCCTTCGATTAGTGCGGTCAGCGAAATCTTCGACAGCACCATTGAACAAGAAGACTACTTAATGGGCGAGACAACGCAAAAAACTGCCGAAGCAGGGTTAGTAAAGGAATTTATCTTTGGCCGCAATGAACCGGCGTTACATCACTACCACAACACTTATAGAGAGGCTTTGAACCTACCACCGCTTGAACCTGTAGATTGATAGAGGTTAGGAGAAGCCGTTTGACAACAAATTATCTACGGGGCGATAAAGTTCTTCTAAGTAAGTAATATCCGCATCCTCCAGCTCAATGTCGACAGCGGCAACCAACTGCTCTAATTGGGCCACCTTGGATACGCCGACGACAGGCGCTGCGACCCCTGGCTTGTGCAGCAGCCACGCTACCGCGATCTGCGCCGGTGTTTTCTCATACTTTGCAGCAACCTCAATCACGCGCTCAGCAATGGGGAAAACATGGTCGCCATGATACAGCCCCTCGGTTCGTTGCCGGTCCTGACCCTTTGAGCGATCGGTGCTGCCGCCGTCAAAACCACCTTGATAGGATCCAGCTAAAATCCCCCGCGCCAGCGGCGACCAGGGCGTTAAATCGACGCCCGTGCTGAGACAATAAGGGTTCATTTCTCGCTCTTCTTCTCGGTACACCAAATTATAATGGTTCTGCATGGAGATGAACTTTGCCCAACCGTGGGCTTCAGCGGTCATTTGCAACTGCGCGAACTGCCAAGCAAACATTGAGGAACCACCCAGATACAGCACTTTGCCGGCCTTAACCGCGTCGTTAAGCGCTTCCATGGTTTCTTCAATAGGCGTATCCACGTGACTAGGCACACCATGAGGATGGCGATGAATGACCAATTGATCGATATATTCGTGTCCAAGGCGCTGCAGGCACGCATCTATGCCCTCGCGAACGTGCTTGCGTGAGAGACCAGCTTGATTCGCACCGCGACCCATGGGCATTGCGATTTTGGTGGTTAACACATACTCGTCTCGGGGCAACAATTCTTTCAGCAACGCGCCCACAACTTCTTCAGAAGCGCCGAGGCCGTAGACGTCTGCACAATCAAAATAAAACAGACCGTGATCAATAGCGGCTTTAAGGATCGGCCGAGCCTCGTCCATGGTCAGCGTCCAGTCACCTTGATGCCCGCGACCGGGGATACCAAAATTCATAGTGCCCAAGCACAACTGCGACACCCGCAAACCGCTGTTACCCAATTGCACAGGTTTCAACATTATCCCTCTCCAAGTTGCTGTGTGTTCCAGGCGACGAAGGTTAGCGCAATGCCGTCAGAAATGCAGACCGTGGCCTCACGATTCAAAAGTAAGCTGCAACATGGCAAATTCATTGCCGCGCGAGGCGGCTAGGGCTCTTGCAAGGACAAACTGCGAGCGACCACACCACTGGATCGACGACTGCTTAAAACGCCGCCGCGAAAAGGCAGCTGCAAAGATCTAAGTTGCCTTGCTCATCTGTTCATTCGTTAAATCTATGTAGCGCGATCAAATTGCCCTCTGAATCCGTGAAGTGGGCGCAAAATCCATGCGCTCCAATATCCGTTTCGTCCTGCACTATCGAACCACCATTTGCTGTCACCTGTTGCAATGCCCGCTGTATATCCTCGCAACTCAAATACACCAGCACTCCGCCGGCCATCGGGCTTGAATCGAGGGTAGTCAAACAACCTGCTGGGCCATCGTTTCCCATAAAGGCGTACATTTCGTTCGCGCCATCGGACATTGTTGCCAATTTGGTATCCAGTACCGCCTCGTAAAACTTCCGCGCGCGGCTCTCGTCGCGCACAGGTATTTCGAACCAATCTACTGTGATGCTCATGCTACGTTCCTTGTCGAATGTGGGGTGAGAAACAGTGTCGCTTTGAGCGCACTATGTGTAGTCGCGTGGGCGGAACTAGTTCTCATTTCGAGATATTTTTTGCTACCTTTACGTTATTAACATGGAGCAGTAATTGTGACCGATAGCGCCCTTGATCAGCCCCTAGAAGCCGCTAATGCCGAGCAGGTTGCCGTCGTAGGTGCCGGCATATGCGGACTCTTTACCAGCTTGTCGTTGTCGAGAAGAGGTTTCGCCGTTACTTTGTTTGAACGCGACACGCCACCGCCCGAGGGCGATGCTGACCAGGCATTTTTTACTTGGCAACGCCGGGGTGCTGCGCAATTCCGTCATCCCCATGCCTTTCTGGGGTTAATGTGTAGCGTGCTGGAAGAACACTATCCTGACTTGCTTGAGGATTTTTTCGCAGCCGGCGCTCGCAAGGTTGCGTTTGCCGACACCATACCCAACCAACTAAAAGATCAGTATCAGCCGGAACCCGGCGATGAAAAAATGTGGGTATTGATGTGTCGGCGGGCAACTATGGAAACCGTGGTGAGGCGTTATGTGGAGCGAGAATCGTCTGTGCGCTTTGAGAACGCGAAATACGTCACACAGATAATCACCACAGAGGATCCAGCAGATTCCCGCAACCGCGTTGCTACCGGCATAGAGCTAACTGATCGAAAACACGGCAACACAACCTCAGTGTTCGAGGCGGACGTCATCGTCGATGCCACCGGGCGCGCCAGCAAGTTCCATCGTTGGCTCACAGACCAAGGGGTCATCGCCACCGAGCAACGCGATGACGCGGAGATTGTTTACTACACCCGCCACTACCAGTTACGACCCGGTGTATCAGAGCCGCCCCGAGACAGCAAAAATCCCTCTGCGGGCGATCTTGGTTACATGAAATACGGCGTTTTTCCCGGCGACAACGGCCACTTTGCCCTGATTATATGTTTGCCGAATGACGAACGTGAGCTTAGGGAAGCAATAAAAACCGGCGAACAATTCGACGATATATGCATGACGATTCCTGGGTTGCGGCCCTGGATTGCAGCCTCTCAAGCGGAGCCCACTACGGCACCCTTTGGTATCGGGCAAATTCATGCCGTGTGGCGCGACTACGCGCATGACGACGGACCACAATTAGCTAATTTCTTTGCCGTTGGCGACAGCGCGATCCGCACGAACCCGCTATACGGGCGTGGTTGTAGTACTGGTACCCTGCACGCACACATATTGGCCGATGTGTTAGCTACCGAGCGCGATCCATTGCGTCGAGCTAAAGAGTTCCGTGCGCGCTCTGAACAACAAATTCGTCCAATTTTCGACGCCAGTCTTAATGAAGACAAACGCGGCATCAAACGCGCAGCCGCAATTCTACAAGGCGTTAACCTGGATCGCGCTACGTCGCTTAAGAGTTGGTTCGCCTTGGCCTTTGGCGACGCGCTAACCGCTGCAGCACGAGACAAACTACATGTGCATCGGGGCATAATGCGCACCATCAACCTGGTAGAAAAACCCGGTGACTTCCTTAAAGACCAGCGTATTCGATGGACAATCCTCGGCTACATGCTGCGCGGTCGCAAACATAACGCTCGATCGCGGATTCAACCAGGTCCCAATCGCTCGGCCATGCTGCAACACATCGCTGCATTCAAACCCGCGCCTCAGGCGGACAGGTCTTTGCCCAAAGCGGCAGCATCGGCTTCGTAGTTAGCGTAAGAGTCTTTTAGCGTTGCCGAGTTAAGGATTGCCTCCGCGATGAGTTGCTTGCTTTGAGCGTGATAAACGCGGCTCAAGATCCAATTTGATTCGGTGCGACGACTCTCGCTGAGTGCAATGATTTCTCGCTCGAGCAGATAATCTTCTCCGATCAGCAGCGGCCCATTAATCATCTTGATCTGTTGCCCTGCGAACAGACCGATCGCCGGCCCGCGGCTGCGAAACCCTGACTGCCCGCTGGTGTACTGCGTGAGAACACTGACCATTTCTAACGGCACAACGGGTTTGCCCCAAGGCGATTCAGCTGTGTAGAACGGATGATGCTCGGTGATTTTTTGCAGTTTTTGCGCATTCGAGAACGGATACATGTCACCCATGTGCTGATCCATGTCCATACGAATCTTCTCAGGATTGCCAGCGCCCTTTTGCCCTACGTGCAGATCCGCCAAGATCACCAACTGCTGCACCGGACGCAGCCGCGCCATACGCTGTTCAAGCTCCGTATCGCCGTAGTCTGGTCCTAAACTGGCTGTACCCATCAAAACCGGTGTGCCATCGCGTTTCTGAGCGGCAATGCGCACCATACCGTTACTCGGCGTAGGCTCCACCATGGCTTGGACTTCTTCGCCCTCGACCACCATATTTTGATAATGCGAACTGATGCAGCCCCGCACAAACCAATCATCACCAAATACTTGGTGCAATAGCGGCACAAACTGGCTGAAATGCGTAGGGCCTTCTATTGGCGCGCCCGCAAACCCCAAGTCTTCGGCCATTTGGTCATCATGAATCGACAAATGACCGTCGTATTCCTGATCGCCCAACATTTGCCGAGGCTTTCTAAACTCACCACTTAACCAGTCACTGCTCATACTCCACCCTCCTATTCAATGCCGAACATGGTAAACCCATCGACAATGATTTTGGATACTATGGCGGCGGTCATCGACCAGTGTTAACAACTGGTATTCATAACGTTACAACCAACGGGGGAATCAGCATGCAGGACTTATTTTCGGTTGCGGGCAAGGTCGCCATTGTCACCGGCGGCTCACGAGGTATCGGCGAAATGATCGCCGCCGGGTATTTGGCAAATGGTGCCAAGGTATACATTAGTTCACGCAAGGCCGAGGTGTGCGACGCCACGGCGCAACGTTTGAGCGAACAATTTGGTGGCGAGTGCATTTCGTTGCCCGCAGACATGTCCAACTTGGCAGGGATCGAAGCGTTCGCGCAGGACTTCAAAGCGCGCGAAAGTCACTTAGATATTCTGGTGAACAATGCCGGTGTGGCCTGGGGCGCACCCCTCGAAGACTTCCCTGAGATTGGATGGGACAAGGTTATGGACACCAACGTAAAGGGCGTATTTTTCTTGACGCAAAAGTTGCTGCCAATGCTCGAGAAAAATGCCAACAGCGAGGTTCCCTCGCACGTAATCAACGTCGGCTCTATCGATGGCATTAAGACCCCTGTCTTCGATAATTTTTCGTATGGTCCTTCCAAAGCAGCCGTACATCACCTCACCCGAGTGCTCGCGGCGCACCTGATAAAACGCAACATCATCGTCAACGGTATCGCACCTGGGCCATTTCCGACCTACATGC
>MDTB01109252.1_pt1 | contig 18954 bp, 18 predicted proteins | sample 811161 | NCBI WGS metagenome assembly MDTB01 (sample SAMN05326650, study PRJNA326480) | marine metagenome | isolation source: seawater | place: Mediterranean Sea | collected 2009
AATTGCATACAACCAGGAGCATGGCATTACACCCCGTAGTGTGATTAGGCCGGTGCAGGAAAGTCTGCGGGTAAAGAAAGATGAGGAAGAAGACAATTTGGCTGTCGCCGAAGATGTATCCTCCAAGGATGCGAAGAAACTGGCCAAACAGCTAGAAAAGGAAATGATTGAAGCAGTCAAAAAGCTTGAGTTTGAGAAAGCAGCCCTGCTTCGCGACCAAATCTCGTTCCTCAGGGGTGAGGGTGGAGAAAAAAGCCTTCAAAGCCAAGCGGTTGGTGGCTACAAAAAAACTAAATATGGTAAGCGTCGAAAATTCAGATCAAAAAAATAGACCGTTCGTTGTCTTCGTCTTGTTTCTTTTGGTGGGTGTAAATTCTTTATTAGGAGAACTTACCCAAAAGCGTCAGATGCTTTTCTATTTTGATAAGATCGAGGTAAATGGAGCGGTTGATGTCTTTGTTACTCCTGGTCCAAGAAATGAAGAGGCACTTATTTTTGCGGACTCTGAGATAATGGATAACATCTCCCTTTCGGTTCGGGAACGCGTATTATTTATCGATGCAAACAACACCTATGACATCAGCCGCAGACTTCCATTTATAAAGCTGCGAGCTGAAAGAATATTTCCGGTGGAAATTATTATTCATACTGAAAAACTGTCTGAATTAAGATTAAATGAAACCGCCAACCTGACCGTAACGGATATTAGAACTCCAAAACTTTCAATTCACACCACTGGCAGTGGTCGTTTCCATTTGGAGAATGCTTCGGTCGATTCTCTTTCCGTCCGGCAGGATGGGAAGGGTCCGGTAATTCTTAAAGGACAGGAAGTAAGTAACCTGGATCTATTGGTTATGAATGATGGCCCCGTTTGGGCTCAGTCGCTGCCTGTTGATCGGGCACGTATTTTACACCACGGAAACAAGAGCATTGAAATAAATTCACTTGAATTTCTTGATACAAGAATTTTTGGACAAGGAAATGTTCTCCTACATAGTAAGCCAAAAAGCATTGCGGTCACTCAAAAAGGTACGGGAAAAGTCGTGGATGTCCTCCCTGATGCACCCAAGCTGTATGACCTAAATGCTACTAGACCTGTCTTGCCTTTAAAAAGGATTTCCTTGAGAAGAAATTAAAGAGTAATCTCTTCTCCTTCAACAGCAGGCCTTGCATTAGCATTAATGGCCGCTGCTTCCTCAGCGATTTGATCCATACGATCATCACTGTGAGAAGGATCATGGTGAAACAAAAATGTATTTTTTACATTGGCAGCTTCCGCAATCTTTAACGCTTCCTGCCAGGTAGAATGGCCCCAACCCTTGAACTTGGGATATTCCTCATCGGTGTAAGCAGAATCATAAATCATGGCATCTGCTTGATCAGCTAGTGCCAGAACTTCATCGTCCAACTTACCCTCATAATGCTCCGTATCCGTGCAAATAGCGAGAGACTTACCACCATATTCGATACGGTAGCCACAAGCCCCATTCGGGTGGTTTAATTTACCGGTTTTGATAATAATTCCGTCTCCCAAATCAAAAATTTTACCGCAGGGATAATCATTAAAAGAACAGGCTTTTTCAATCAGGGCACTTGGCACAGGAAAAACGGGGTCTTTCATCAACATAGTCCCAACAATACCAAGCAGATCATATTTTTGATCTCCCAAGTGACCTGCATGTAACCTAACATCACTCTCGGGATTGTAAAGAGGGGCAAAAAATGGGAGCCCCTGGATGTGATCCATATGAGTATGGGTAAAAAAGAGATCCGCGTTTAAGAAATTTCCTTCTTCCAACATTATCTTTTTGCCTAAAAGCCTGATTCCGGTTCCTGCATCGATAATGATTCTACGCTCGCCACAGGTAACCTCAAAACAAGTTGTATTACCTCCGTAGCGAACGGTATCTGGCCCTGGGCACGGAATGCTTCCTCTTGTTCCCCAGAACTTCAGGCGGATAGTGGATTCACTTGTCATGTTTAGAATTTATAATGAGAAAAGTGAATATCTTGGCAACCTTCAAAATTTGCCCTCTTATCTTCGAAGATTTAACGATCTAGCCAAGTGCCTGTTTCATCTTGGTAAGAATCTGTCACCCGCCCATCTCCCCAATCATACTTTCCCTCTATGGCATATCCGTTTTTAAAAACTCCGACATAAGTTGCACCGTTACCAAAATCTACGGTTCCCGCTCCCTCCTTCAGTCCATCTGCCCAACTACCAAAATAGCGAACACCATTTACCTGTTCTTCGACTCCAAACCCATTGGGCTGCCCTTCTGAAAATTGCCCGGTGTATTTTGATCCATCGCTACTCATTAACATCCCACTGCCAGAGTATTGACCATCCTCAAAATCTCCCACATACAGAGTTCCATCTACTTTTTCCAGTATCCCCTTCCCATGATAGGAATTAGCTAAAAATTCACCGGCGTAGATATCACCATTTGGGTTTTTGATAAAACCGGACCTGTAACTTCCATCAGAATTAAATATCCCGTTATATTCTGTCCCAAACGAATCTCTCGAAAAACCTTCTTCTAAAAACTCCCAATTGCCTCGCCATTTTCCCGAACGAATAGAGCCATCACTCCCCTCATAATCGCCATATTCCAATCGATCTTTTATCCATTGCCCCTTTACCCGCGACCCATCAGTCAAAACCAAGGTTCCATAGCCATCCCATTTATCGTTTGCCCACATACCAACATAACGGTCAATCAATTCATCCTTCTTAAACCTGTAGGTACCATGTCCGTGGGCCCTCCCTTTTTGAAATTGCCCTTCATATTCGTCACCCTCGGAAAACTCCTTTTTTCCATATCCATGAGGTTCTCCCCTCATTAACTCACCAATGTAAGTGGAACCATCCTCTAAATTTTGCTCTCCACTTTGAGCCTTACGAAGTAACACCTTTCCTTCAGAAATAGATTCATCTCTTAGCTCAGGGCTCACAGTGTCATCCTGAGTGCAACTAGTATTGATAAGGAAACTAGTGAGTAAAGAGAGGCGTAAAAGATAATTTTTATTCATTAACAATTAGTAACTTATACTTTTACTAACCTGAAAGATGCTTGTGACAATAGAAATCGCCACTAAGGCAACCAACGAAAAAGCAAAACCTAAAGCCGCACCTGAAACAAGGGTGGTCATGGTCTTCGTTTCTTTGGATAACTGATCCTTAAAAGATTTACTTGAATCTTCCATACTGTTTCCAAGATTTCCCGTCTTCTCTCCCACCTCGATAACATCAAGCTGCATCAAGGGCATAAATTTGAACTTTCGAAGAGCTTCAGGTAAAGATTTCCCCTCATTCACAAGTGCTCGTGCAGCTCTGAATTGACTTCGTAAATATCGGTTTTTGATTGTTTTTTCACAGAGCCTAAGATTTTCAGTTAACCCAATACCACTCCAAATCAAAGTGGAAAGCAGGCTACTCAACTGAAACATTTCCGAGAGATAAAAAATTTCGCCAAATAACGGGATTCGTAAAAGATTTTGGTCAAAAATGATCCCGCCCTTTTCAGTTTTCCTCCATCGATAAAGAGCTCCGCCTGCAACCGATATTGCAATAATGACAAAGGGACCAATGGTAAGAACGAGATTTGAACCGTTAATTAGAATCTTGGCCATCATGTTTAATTCCCCCCCCAGTGAGTCAAGCATCTCCTGAATCTGAGGTAACAAGAAAAATAAAAAGAACAAGACAACTCCGAACGCAACAAATCCAACAAAAAAGGGGTAAGTCATACTGCTCAAAACTTTTGAGCGGATTTCTCGCTTTTCTTCAAGATGAAGGATGATTTTTGCAAGAATAGGTGCAAGGTTACCGGTAGCTTCTCCTGCTTCCACAACAAAAGTGGAGGATTCTGAAAAATATTCGGGTAGCAACCTCATTGCCCGAGACAATGTCCTTCCCTCAGCTAACTCCTTCCAAAGACTTCCCGCAATTTCCTTCTGATAGGGATCGGAAAGTCGTAGATTTAAAAGCTTTACTGATTCGGCAATAGGCATCCCGCTGCTGTGCAGTTCATGTAAGCGCTTCAAAAATTCTAAACCCAGTTTTTCTCCCTTGTGACTCCCTTTGGCAATTGGAATTCTTTTAACTTTTTTCGTGCCTGCATCCTTAGCCGCACTGGAATTGCCTTTCGATGTTTTTCTAATCTGCGTTAGTTTAAGTAGGGTAAGGCCATCTCGCTGAAGGTTTAGCTTGGCCTCTTTAGAATTTTTGGCAAGTAGTTCCCCGGAGGAAGACTTCCCCTTCTTGGTAATCGCTACATATTTGAATTCACGCATTGCACGATTTGCAGGACAGCCTACCTATTAGAATAGTAGACAAGGATTGCGTTTGATTATGATTGTTCCTCAACGGGTCCGTCAGCATAACGAATAACCTCATCGATGGTTGTTAAACCGCGTTTAATTTGCTGCCACCCACTTCCTTGTAGGGTGCTCATACCCTCCTTCAAGGCAACCTCCCTTATATCAGGTGCAGAAGCACTTTTAATGACTAAACTGTGAATCGAATCACTCATCCTCATTAATTCAAAGATTCCAACCCGCCCGCGATAACCAAGATTCTGACAGCGAGGGCACCCCTTTGCATCACGAACTTGATTCAAAAAGCTCTTTTCTGACGGATCAATCTCAAGCAGAGACAGGGAGGCCAGCAATTCTTTTTCAGTCATTTTTGTGGGATACGAGCACTCCTGGCATAATCTGCGCACCAATCTTTGAGCAATGACCATTTCAACAGATGAGGCAATTAAGAATGGTTCGATTTCCATATCAATTAACCTGGTAATAGCTCCGGGTGCATCATTGGTGTGCAAAGTACTCAAAACCAAGTGTCCCGTTAGGGAGGCACGAATGGCAATATCCGCCGTTTCACGGTCCCGAATTTCCCCAACCATGATCACATCCGGATCCTGCCGTAAGATTTCCCGTAAGGCACTTGCAAAATTAAAACCAATTTCTGAATTCACCTGGGTTTGATTAATGCCAGCAACCTCGTATTCGACCGGATCCTCCACAGTCATAATCCTGCGCTCAGGCTTATGAATTTTTCGAATAAAAGCAGTCAGTGAAGTTGATTTACCCGACCCAGTTGGACCAGTGACCAATACTATCCCGTGAGGTTTTTCCAGTATGGAAACAATATTTTTCTCATCCCTGGGTAAAAGTCCAAGTTCAGGCATGGACAAAGGTTGAGATTTTTCGTTGAGCAGACGTAAACTAATACTTTCCCCGTAAAGTGTTGGTAAGGTGGATACCCGGATATCTAAATCACTTTGGCCGTGAGAAAATGTAATTCTCCCACCTTGCGGTCTTCGCTTCTCCGATATATTAATCCCGGCCATGATTTTAATTCTTGAAATAATTGCATCCTGAAAACTCCTTAAATTGTCTGGCACACGAACCGGCACTAACTGCCCATCAATGCGGTACCTTATCTGAAGGGTATCTTTATGGGGTTCAAAATGAATATCTGTCGCACGATCTACAATTGCCTTCTGCACCACTTCGTTCACAAAGCGAATAATTGCTGCATTCTGGTCCTCCAAATCATCCTGAGCATCATCTTCGCTTTCCGCATCAATGTCAGACTCATCAAGACTATCAGCACCAATCCCAAAATTTTCTGTAATCGCCCCGCTAACCTTCTCAGGAAGTCCTAAGTACCATATAGGTTTCCTTCCCGATACCGCAAAGACCCACCTGCTCATTCTCTCCGTCGGTGGCCAAACTGTAAGTAAGTGAATCTTCCCATCATCCTTTGCAGAACTGACCCCTTCCACGACTCTTTTCTGACTAAGCTCGCTGGCTTCCTTTAAAGTTTTGATCAATTCTTCGGCTGAACAGGGCTTGGTCAGGATTTTAAAAATCTTACCTGAATTGACTGCATCCCTGGCTAAATCGAAATCTGCATGACCAGTGATTAAAATATTAACAATCCCGGAGTCTAATTTGTTAATTTCGCTGAGCATTTCAGAGCCGTTCATCCCTGGCATTCTCATATCGGAAAGCACGACTGAAAAACCACCAACTTTTTTGAAAATTTCGATTCCACTTTCGCCGCTTTTGGCGATGTGTATATCAAAGTTTTTTCGCAGGTTCAGCTGATAACCTCGAAGAATAGATTCGTCGTCGTCAACACAAAGAATCTTGACCTTATCCTCATGTACCGGTGACTCCGCAACCTCTACCGGCAAACTACTAAAAGCATGAATCAGACGAAGCGGGAAATGGCGTGTGGGATTCTCCGGCAAAGAAAAATCTTCGAGGATTGGAAAGTTTTTTCTTTCCGAAATGGACTGCATGGTATGCTCGATGCTCATTGAAACCTTTGCAGAAAGAAGCCGGGCTCGCTCTTCGAGTGGAGCATTCTGAATATTCAAACGGTCCAAATCAGATAAGTCTGGCCACCAGTCGAATTCAGAAATCGGATCGCGAACAAAAATATCTCCATTTTTATCCTTTTGGCTTTCATTTGGGCTTGGGGACTCATTTGCATTGCTCTGTTCAAGATACTCTAAGCTTTCATTTTTAGACTTCTCTAAACCCAGTCCTTTATCATCTGAATTCTTTTTTTTCATTCGGTATAAGAATTGTCGATAAAAGATTTATGGTAGAACAATGACATAACGGGAAATGAAAATCTACTTTTTAGGCAAAGGTAATGGACTACGCGGAGGTATCGTAATCGTTCTACCACCTGAGGTTACAATCCTTCTTCCTGTATTGGGTGGAGGCACATTTTTTTGGACAGGCTTAGCCTTACTTACCGGCATCGCACTTGGTACGCTAAGCACTTTCCCATCCGATTTTTTCAAACTCAGCGTAGTACCCCCTTTCATTTTCAATACTTCTGTTTGTGGATTAAAACTGTCGATTTCAACTTTTCCATCGTCAAAAGCCTCCCCCTTCTGCAGCCACACTCCTTTGTTTTTTGCTTTATCGAAAATTGAAAAGTACCATTCACCCTGGAATTTAAAAAATCCACGCAATTCAATATTTGTATTTTGCGGCTTCGGTGGCGGAGGAGGAGGTGCGGGGCGTTGTACCACAACCGGTTTAGGTTTTTGAGAACCAGGTCTCAGAAAAGGGTTTTGTGCACAGAGCAAGGAATTGTTGAAAAAAATCGAAGCCAGCAAAAAAATCTTTAGTACTAAAAACTTCATGTTCAAAGTTGCGGTAAAGTTGAAGGCATATCCGGATTCGATGAAACCCCTTTGCCTTTTTTACCGTCAAGATCTGGCATTCCTAGAATTCTTCCCGAAGGGGAACTAAATTTGGGGGCGTATTTGGGGTCGATTCTTTCATCAATCGTTCGGGTATTAATATCCGAATCATCAAACCCAGGCTTCATGATGGTGGGCCGGAGAAATATCATCAATTCAGTAGGGGTGTACTTAACCGTTTTCGGGCGAAAGAATTTTTCGCCAAAATAAGGAATATCACTGAGTAGGTTGTATTTTGATTCTGTGGAATCGACCTGGACCTCTTGAAGTCCTCCTAAAACAATTATTTCACCGTCTTTTATTGTGATCAATGATTTCGCCTCTCTTATTTTTTTGGCTGGAAGCGATTGATCCTGAAAAGTATTACTCTTGGTTTCATCGAATTTTTCCGCCTTCACCTCTACCTCCATAAAGATTGAACCTCGCGATACAAGGGTTCCATTTTCGTCATACTGCGGGAGACCTATTTTAGGTTTCTTTATTTGGAGTTCAGTTCGAGCCGTAATCTGATCTCTCTGACCGGTGTTGGAGCCTTGAGTGGTATTTACATTCCCATAATAAGTTGGGACAATGATGTTTCTTTCGTCTTCAATTTTTATGTGAACTTCTGGGGCATTGTGGGACACCATTAAGGATGGTGTCGAAAATATGCGAACATCATTACGCTCGGAAGACAGGGCAAATATTTGATCCCACAGCAGTCCCGTCAATTCCCAGTCCTCGATCTGAAAAGGCACCGAAGTGTTGAGCAAGGGAACTCCTAGAACTCCCTGCAGAGTATTTTGAGAAACCGCACTCTGGATTGACTCTGTATTTCCAGTGGGTTGCCCATTGGCATCCGTGGTGGTGACTTGCGTGGTTTGAGTAACAGGTTCACCAAATAAATTATCACTCCTGGGTCCTCGGGCAAACTTCGACCATTCAAGCCCGCTGAACAAGGCATCAATGCCTCGTTGGTTTTGTTCCGTTAAATCGACCATCACAAAAATTGTGTCAATCCGTGCAAGCGGAAGAGGTTGATCAAGCGACTCGATCATTCTTCCAATTTCCTCAATATCTGCTTTGGTACCGTAAACTAGAATAGCATTACTTCTTTCGTCGGAGGATATAGTAATAAAATCACTAAACTCATGGGCACCATCCCCACCGCCGCTATCGCTATTCGAATTACTCGCTGCCGATGTAGGAGTTGGATTCTTAGCCGCAGAGGATGTTGGCCGTGGAGTAGCATTCCTGCCCTGTAACTGTTGCTTAATCCGCTGCTGATTTTTGATCACTTCATCAAGGATAGCTTGAATTTCTTTGGATTCCGCATGTTGCAGCTTAAAAAGTTTACTCGTAGTTTTCATTTTCACCGGAGCGTCAAAAGTTTCCAGAATGAATTTTAATGTCTCAATATTTTCTTTTCTCGTGACGATGAATAACTTACCGGTTCTGTCATCTGAATCTACTTGGGTGGTTCCTCCTAAAAATGACTTAAGGCTGCCATCGATCATCGTCTTCAGCTTGCTTTCAAGTTCCCTTGCACCTGCATGCTTGGTTTCCCAGACAAAGAAATCAGTCCCCAAGTCCTCTTTGTTTATTGGCCGGTCCAATGTCAGTAAAATCTTCTCCATTCGTTGAAGATTAAGGAGGGAGTCAGTTACCAGAATACTATTAGCTTTTTCAAACACCAAAAGACTGCCAACATTCGGGGTGGAAAATGGGTTCAACTGCTCCCTGACCTCGTTGGCGGGCGCATATTGCAGATGAAACATTTTAAAGTAAATCCGTTGACTGGGCTTTAGAGAAGAAGCCGGACCATCAAGCCAAATCGGCACATGCACATTCATGTTAGTTGCGGGAACAGCTTTAAAAAATTTGCTATCAATTTTGGTTATCCCAATCCCGTTCATGGCCAGCAAGCTCTCGAGAGCACTCAAAGTCTCTCTCTTGGTCAGTACTTCCATACTGTCAAAAGTAATTTTCACTGCGGGCAGGTTCTGGGGCCGCAAAATGTAGCGACCCGTAATTAATTGTAACATGTCCAGGATCATATTGGTATCTTGATCCCGCAGTTTTAGCCTCTCCATCGGTTCGTCTAATCCTTCAATCAAGGCAAGTTCCTCCGGATCAGAAAGAAAACCGACCGGAAGAGACATTGAATCATCGGCAAGTAAATCAGTCTCTGCAGCCTCACCAATCAAAGCTGAACTATCCGAAGAAGGAACATTCCCTGGATTAGAGACTTGGTCAGCGGGAACCTGTGCAAATGCCAAAAAAGAACCTAAGCTTAGAAAATTGAAAAGGATGATTAATTTGTTTTTCATTGTTTATTAAATTCAACAGAACTGACCTCGAATACCGCATCAAAGGTGGTAGGGTCATAGGGGCGTGACTTCGGCGGATAATTGGGTTCTATTTTGACTTCACTCAAAAACATGTACGGGCTTTCCTGCCTAATCAATGCTGCATATTCATTCACATCTTCGTAGCTGGCCCGCTTAAAAGTTATTCGCACCCGGTGCTGCTTATATCTTTCACGCTCGTCGGTGCTCAATTCGCGATAGTCGCGTTGAGGAAAAACTTGATCAGCGAGTCTTGAGGCTAAATTACTTAATTGGTTTTTGTCGTAGCTTTTATTCTGTTGTTCAACTTTTTGTCTCTCCAAAGCAGCATCAATCGAGGGCTTTAGCCCAATCACCATTTCATGGCCTTTTATTTCTTCCATAGCCAAGCTCCAATCTTGCCAAGTGGTCGAGGCTGCCTGAATAATCTTTACCAAAGAAAGGGCAAAGACGATCCAAAGGGAGAAAACCAAAAGAGATTGCTCACGGCTGTTAAGCCTAAAGAAAAGCTTTTCAAAAACCTTCATCCCGAAATTTTGGAGCGATCATCCCCCTTGGATGGCGGCTGTTTCTCCTCCTTTAGCTCAATATCAAATTCAAAAGTTGTTTTCCCGGTTTGACTTTTAATCTCCCTCTTTTCTCTTCCTCCCCTGCCTTTCTGCAAGCTGGCTACTTTATTCTTCTCCAAATTCTCTAAAAAAGTATTGATCGCCTCCACATTTTTACCTTCTCCCTCAAGCTCGATCTCATTTCGACTCTTAAAATGTGCAAAAGTAAACCATACATTCAAATCACCTGGAGGACCTCCCAGGTGTGCATAGAGTCTTCCAATTGCCCCAAATGGATCGATACCTCCAAGTTTATTCTGGCGCAGTTTCTCAAGGAGTTTTTGCGATTCGATAACCAGCGGAACTTCGGCAGCCATGGAACTTGCTAAATTTTGTTTCTCCTCCAGCTTAACGCCCATAATTTTGACACCAAGAAAAAGGACCAAAATCGCCGCCATGCTTAGGCCCCAGGCAAGGGTGGCTTTCCATCTTTTTCGACCTTTTCTTCTTCTGGCAATTTCACTGCTTTTGAAATCATTTGCCCGCAAGTCTACCATCCATAGATCATCGCCTGAAATTTTTATGGACTGATCTATCTCTAATTTTGGGTTACTGCCCTCTTTCCACTCATGCTCGAATTGGAAGTTTCCATCCTTCAATCGCTCAACTTCTCCGGCAATCAGAATATCAGGTATAACTTCATATCTTGTGCTATCGACCAAAGACAATAATTTACCTCTGGCTATTTCAAGAGACTCCGGTTCCTCTAAATCGATAGGTAAGGAGAATATATGATCTGGAACTTTTGATCCGGAATCGAACGAGGCGATGCTAAGACTTTCGCCTTCCTGAAGAAAAAGGATCGACGGTTCGTCAAAACTTTTCCCGAAGAAAGACACAAAAGAGGGAAAAACCCTGCGAAAAACCTCTAGATTTTGCCATCCGAGTTGACGTAATTTAACCAACGGGCAGGCAAAAACAATAATTTTGCCCTCTTCCTGACTGCCAAAATAACCCCATGCCAATTGCTCCTCTGGGTAGGGAGAAAAAGAAGTGTCTGCCAGAATGGATTGAATGAATAAGATAACAGCCTGATTTCTTCCCGCCTCATCCTCCCCGTCAAGCTTCGGGGGCAAAACGATAGTTTCGCAGAAAAAATACTCTCCTGGTATCTTAAGAATAAACTCATTGAGTTCAGCCATGGGGACGGCTACTTCATTATTTTCTTTTTCTGACATATTGGGGAAACTTGAAGATCTAAAATATTTTCAAAAAATATAATTATATCCTCTCGCAAAGAGTACTTCGATTGACGGCATCAGTCGATTAAATTTTCATTTTCCCGGAGAGCTAAAATTCGAAATGGATATTGTGCCTTTACATTCCTTGCACTTCTTGGTTTTTCCGCATTTTTTTGCCCGGGACGGGGACGCACGGGTTTTCTACTCCCACTTCCCACTTCATCAAGCAGAATTGCATGAAGCTGAAAATTGGATTTCCCCCGGTTCACATTAACTTCCAACCTAAAAATTTTTGCACTTTTATCCACATTCAACCCTCGTTTTCCTGCTAATTCTGAAATCAATTGATGATACCTCTGCCTTTCCGATTCAGATTCGGAATATCTGGTATCGTTTAGATCTTCATAGGCACTCTCATCTTCTCCGGCAAGAAACCTTAAGAGAAAGTCTGAGGCACCGTCTGGGTTGAATCCACCTTCATTGAAGAAGGAGAAGGATTCCTTAAAATTCACCAGATTCTTAGTCTCATTTCCAAGTTCATCGAAAAAAATACCTGAGACCTCAGGCTCATTCTGGTCGTAAGCAAAGCCTTTAATCATTCTGAATTCGTCAAAAGTTTCAATTTTTCGGCCAGGGGTCCAATAAGGCGGGTCTAAATCCTCATAATAATCATCTTCCGCTCCTTCATCCCTCTCCTCATCATCTTCATCCTGCCAGTCCATTAGAGCATCCACGAAGACTTTGCCATCATCTTCATTGATCAGGGATCCTTCATCTGTTTGCATAAAGGCAAACAACGCGGCAAGGTCCTGTTCTTTAATTTCCTTAAAGGGAATTTTGCCGGATTCATCAAGCAAACGAACACTCCATGTAATCGGAGTATTCACTTTTTCACCATCGGAATCTGTCAAAATATCAGAGGGGCTTATTCCGGCATATTTCAAAGGGTCCCCCCACCCCATTCCAGGATCATCAAGCTTACCTAGAATCATTCGAAACTCGTTTAAGACTCCTACGGTTAGATCCATCGCCGAATAAGCATAGGTTCGTAGATCATCTCTTTTGTGAAATTGACTCACATGGCGTAACTCTTGGGTGGTTTCCTTCATTAGTCGAAGAGACAGAACCGCCAATAAAACGATCATCGCCAGAACAAAAACTAAAATAGAACCCTTGTTGGCTTGCCTGGCGGTCCTCATTTCGGTTCCTCCTCGACCCCTGTCGGAGAAAGTTTCTCGATCGCAAGCGAAATGGTTCGCTCTAAGTTCTCCTCCTCCCAACGGAAGACCAGTTTAATGAAGGCAGGGATGCGATAACTCCCCTGCCCCTTTTCGCTTTCCTCAAGTGAATCCTGTATCTCCCATTCTTTAATATCGTCGGGACCGGCATCTTCATCTCCATAATAACAATAGTAAATTTCCTTACAAAATGGGCTCACCAAGGTCTTCATGAGTTCGTCCTCATCTTCTGGTTCCATTCTTCCCTCGTCATTTTTTTCAAGTTCTTGAAGTTCAGAAAACCAAAGAATGCTCAACCCCTCACCATCCTTGGGGTACAAATAAGCGTGCACCCTCGCAGCCGAACCGTAGGGACTAAAAAACAAGGGAGGTGCTTCTCTCAGATAAAAATGAATAAGAGGATCCTCCGCGTCTGAAAAACCTACCGGGTATTGCAAATCAACATCCTTGTCTTTGGGCAGTGCAAAACTGGAAAGAGAGGCCTCCTCTAACACGGCACCCAAAAAATGCGACACCCCATTGACATGGGCATCAAAAGCGTCGCGGGTGGCAGGTCGGTTCGCCCATGCCTGCGAAATCGTCACAAGCAAAGCACTCGCAGCCAGCAAAACCAGACCTCCGATTGAAAGAGCCAAAAGCACCTCCACCAGAGAAAACCCTTTACCCGGCTTTTGATTCATTATCGGTTCCTTTCTTCCTGAATCTCCCGGATTTTGTCTCTCTTATCCTCAAGCAAACGATTTCGGTCAGAGGAGAAATCTCCGTGCTGGCCCCATGCCGGTCGGAACATCAGCATCGTATAACTTCTTTCTCCACTTTCCACCCCCAGCTCCTCATTACCATCATACTCAAGGAGGAGTTTTACCTTAAATAGATCCAACACCTCAGTCATCTCAATTTCAGTTTCCCATCTTATTTCCCCCATACTTATGGTCGGCAAATCTCCCCCCTCTTCCATTTTTTCGTAATCAGTCTCCCGAAAAATCTCACTTCGTGCCCAGAGTAGATCCTGTTCCAATTCTCTCGTATCTTTCATCACCCGGATAGTTCGGGAAGCAATGAAGGCACCATCCACAAGATAGACGGCAGAGAGCCCAAAGATGGCCAATGCAATCAACACCTCCACCAGCATAAAGGCCTTCTGTCCATCTTTACTCATCATTCAGGTTGCTCCAAAACATACCCGGAAAAGGGATCAAACTTAAGCTTACTTGTTTCTCCCCGGAATGAAATTTCAACCTCAAAAGGTTGACTGCACCCAGCATGAAAAGCGACACGCGTCAGTTGCAGTTGCTCTTCGGTAAAATTCGTGGCAGCCCCGACTTCTCCTGCTTCGGGTCCTACCGCTGAAAAAAAGACTTCGGGTATCAGTTCCTGGTCCTCCAGTATGTCCTCATCTAATTTTGAGTATACCGGATGTTCGGATAAGACCGTCCCCTCCGCGTCAGAAACCAAGAAACTTATTTTTTCGGGTGAATAAGTAAGGTAGCTTTTTCTTTTTCTCTCGCTGGAAAAATACACGGCATCCAAGGCCGCCCTTTTCAGCACACGGTCCGGCGGCTCATAATTCGATCCACTGATAAATGCTCCGGCATTGCCTGCCACCACTCCCATTAACACCCCCACCAGGGCGAGCACCAAAAGAACCTCAAGCAGACTGAAAGCCCGTGCTGCTCCCCTCCTTAACGGGGTAGTCAAATCAATTCCCAGTATCCCAATTCCCGATTACTTTCCCGTCTGGAGCCGTGGTTGATAGATCAAAACTTCCGGGGTTCCGCGTACCTGGATACTGATAAACATAGGGTTTACCCCATGGATCATTCAAGTCTGATGTGCGTTTGACGAAGGGTGGCACTCCATTGGGAGGGGTTCTCAGGTCATTGAGACTTTTCGGGTACTCGCCAACCATGGCAAAATAACTGGTCACATAGGCTTCACCCGTGCTGTTCACCCAAGTCTTCGCTGCTTTTTCCTGTCCTCCACCAAAAATCTCACCGAGATTCGACATAGCAAGTCCGGCAACAATACCGATAAGTGCCAGCACGATAAGAATTTCCACCAGAGTGAAACCTCTTGATCCATTTTTTAGTGGTCGTTTTAAGTTTGGGAAAGAAGAGCGGTTCATTTTAGTAATCATTAATGGGTTATTTCTATCAAATGATATCTAAATCAATCAACTAGAAATAGCCAACAAAACTATGTTTGAACTTGCTTCCAAATTAATATCAGTGCAGGAAGTGTATAGTGAATCTACCTGATTATCTACCAGTATTGATCCAAATCCTCCTGGCGGTTGGCATGGGGGCAGGAATCTTGGTCGCGAGTCATATTTTCGGACAAAAAGCACGGCACAGTAAAATTAAGGATTCTCCCTATGAATGTGGTCTTGCATCCGAAGTCGGAGGCGAAACCCGTTATTCGGTAAAATTTTACATCACCGCCATGCTCTTCATTCTCTTTGATATTGATGTGGTCTTCCTTATCCCTTGGGTTCTCACCCACCGGGATCTGGTCGCAGCCGGGATTCCCATTTTGGGACCCATGATGTTTTTCACTTTCATCCTCGCCATTGGATTAATTTACGAACTTAAAAGCGGTGCCCTTAAGTGGGAAAAATAGTTCACGCACTCTCTCCACTTTCGAAGCCAAGGGCTTCTTTTCGTTTTTCTAATGATCGATGAGAATTGATCGGTACATTTCAAATTCTCGGATAATCGATCTGTCGTCCAGAGATCTTCGATCTGCCTACTCAGAACTGTTGGATACTTTCGGCACCCAATTAACCACCCCGGCCAGTCGGAAAAAAGTGCTCAAAGAGCTAGTGGAAAGGGAAAAGTCCCTTACCAGCTACATCGGGGAGGGAGTTGCCCTGCCCCATGCCCGGGTACCGATGAAGCGGCCATACGCACTTGCGGTCGGTAGATGCCCGGCGGGTTTGACATTTGAAGGCAAGGACAGCTATGAGGACATTCGCTTTGTTTTTCTTCTTCTGGCCAACGAGAAGGCCAAAAACTACCTTTCCTTCCTCGCTGCCCTCGCCCGCGCTTTTCAGGATAATTCGGTCATGGACCAGCTTTGGATGGCCCGTGACAAAAACGAATTCAAAAATGCCGTCCGTAAGGCATTTGCGGAAACGGATGACCGTCCAGCCCGCCGGCGAACCAAATTTAATAAGCTCCTCACCGATGAAGCTGCCAAAATAGCGAAAGCCGCCGAATGCTCCACCATTCTTGTATTCACGGATGTCTTTCCGCCAACTCTTGCTCCGCGTATGACATTCCCCAATTTCAAGGTGGTTCTTGCCGGTGAAGGGGTAACGGAAGAGGATCAGGCTCACCACCGGGCCGATGCCACCTTGGCCGTACGGGCCCTTTCCCGGTCCCGCCTTTCTCAACTTCGGGCAGCTATCCTACTGGGATTAACCCGTGAAATATTTGGATTTCAGGATCGTGTTTGTTGCGTGGGAGGGATTCCTGACAGCGGACAGCTTGATACCGTATTGGTTGTGGATGTGGATGAAGAATTTGAATCAGTCATTGGTCAGGGTGACGAAATGTTACCTACCGATGTGGCAGCCGAATCACTGGAACGACTGACCGCGATTGCCACGGACCTGGCTACGGCCGGTCGCGAAGGCAAATCGATCGGTGCCATGTTTGTACTCGGTGATCACGAAGAAGTGATTAAGCGATCTAAACAGCTGATCCTCAATCCATTTCACGGATATGCCGAAGAGGATCGAAATATCCTCAATCCCTTTATGGACGAGACCATCAAAGAGCTCGCCTTGATTGATGGTGCATTCATCGTACAGGGAAATGGCGTGGTCGAATCTGCCGGATGTTTAATTCAGGCAAAAGCCGATGAGATTGATCTGCCCGGTGGCATGGGTACAAGACATGCCGCCGCCGCCGCGATCACCCAGACGACGGAATCCCTGGCCCTGGTGGTATCGAGTTCCGGTCAAGTCACCTATTTCCGAAAAGGTCGGATGTTTACCCTGTTCGATAAATCCGAGGGTCGTTCCTTGTGATTCAAATATGCCCGAACCATCCATTTATCCCACGCCTCGAATCGGTTTCTTTGGAGGAAGCTTCGACCCCATACATCAGGGACATGTCTCGGTCGCCTTGGAAGCGGTTAAGCAATTCAACCTCCGTCAAATCCTACTCTGTCCTGCTTTCTTTGCTCCTTTACGCGATCAAAAACCGCTTTTCTCGGCAGTCCATCGGCTCGCGATGGTTGAGGCAGTGGCCCAAGAACATTCCGAATTCGTGGCATACGATGAGGAAATACTCGCCCAAAAAACCTGCTTCACTTACCACACCCTTCAATCTGTGCAACAGAACTATCCGGACAGCGAAATTTTTCTCATGCTTGGAGATGATCAATTCAATAAGTTTGACCAATGGAAATTCCATCAGGAAATTCTTGCTCAATTTCCACTCATCATTTTCAACCGAAACGGAACCAAAATTAATCAAGACTTCTCCGAAAAATTTCCATCTGCCAAAATTCACCAATTGGGAAATCAACGATTCCCGCATTCATCCACTGAAATCCGACAACTCATCCAGCAGGGCACTTGTATTTCCAGTCATGTCCCACAATCTGTTCTCGCCTATATGACAAACCACCAGCTTCTCGACCATCGCGACTTATGAGCACCGTTCTTCCTGAGACTAAATCCGAACTCCGCCAAAACCTTCATCTCGCCTGTGAAGCCCTTCTCGACAAAAAGGCGGAAGATTTGAAATTGCTTTATTTTGGCGACAAGTCGCCCCTAACTGATTGTTTTATTATCGCGACGGGTACTTCCGACCCCCACCTCAAAGCCCTGCGCAACAACCTCGAAGTTGTTCTCAAGGAAAACAAGATCGAAACACTATCCAAAGATCGTTTCCATCCGGGCGGTTGGTTGATTCTCGACGCCATCGACTTCGTGGTTCATCTCTTTTCCAAGGAACAACGGGACAACTACGCACTGGAGCATCTTTGGAAAGATGCTGAGCAGCTCACCCCCGAGGATCTCTAAAAAAATCAATCAAAGTCAATACGAGGGATTGACCTTACCGGAATTCTTTCAAATTCTTACCAAAGTTTTTATTTGAACGGCATATTTTTGCTACTCAATATTCATCATAATCCTTACAGCCCATCGATATGACTACTAGACGTTCGTTCCTCAAACAGGCATCGATTGCCTCCGCTCCGTTTATTTTGCCTTCCCATATCTGGGCGGCCAAGGGTGACTCCTCTCCCAATAACCGGATCAATATCGCGATCATCGGGCCAGGAAAAATGGGTCGAGGCCATGCCCATAAATTAATCCGTAATCCCCGTGCACAGGTCACTGGTTTTGCGGAAATAGCCGATGTAAGGACAAAGCACACCAAAGATCTGATCGAGAAGCACTACTCCAAAAATACGCCGGGTGATAATTGGAAGGGTTTAAAAATAACCAAAAACTACCTGGAACTGCTCGAAGATAAATCGCTCGATGCCGTCCTCATCGCCACCCCCGATCATTGGCATGGTGAAGCCACCATCCGGGCAGCCCGGGCCAAAAAACATGTTTATTGTGAGAAACCAATCTCCCTGACCATTAAGGAAGGTCGGGCGATGGCCGATGCGGTCAAGGAAAACGGGATTGTCTTCCAGACCGGTAGCCAGCAACGTTCAGAATACGGTGGTAAATTCCGTCGCACCGTGGAAATGGTACGCAGCGGAGCGATTGGGGAACTCAAAAAGATTCGCGTCTGCGTGGGTGGTCCCCCCAAGCCCTGCGATCTTCCCACGGAGCCAACTCCTGAAGGAATCGACTGGGATGCCTGGCTCGGACCGGCTCCCATGCGTGGATTCAATAAGATCCTTTGCCCTGATGATGTGCACAATCACTTTCCGGCCTGGCGTCGTTATCGGGAATACTGCAACGGCGGCCTTGCTGACATAGGTGCCCATCATTTCGATATCGGTCAATGGGCCATGGATGCCGACAACACCGGCCCCGTCAAAGTGATTCCTCCCAAGGAAGGCGAGCGTGACTTAAAAATGATCTATGCCAATGGCGTGGAAGTTCATCATGGAAACACACCGGACTGGCGCGGAGGTACGATCTTTTACGGTACGGAAGGAACCATCTGGGTGGACCGAGGACCCTGGAAATCGGACCCCGAAAATTTAATCAAGGACTACAAGGCAACTGTCAGCCTGCGTCAGCCAAAGAATCATCACGATGACTGGCTCGACTGTATCCATAACGGAGAACTACCCATAGCCCATGCCGAGGCCGGACACCGGACAGCCACCCTTTGCCAGCTCTGCAATATCGGATACGAACTACGCCGCGAACTTACCTG
>MDTB01072312.1_pt1 | contig 18947 bp, 21 predicted proteins | sample 811161 | NCBI WGS metagenome assembly MDTB01 (sample SAMN05326650, study PRJNA326480) | marine metagenome | isolation source: seawater | place: Mediterranean Sea | collected 2009
ATGCCTCATCCACAACTGCGACTGGAAATTATAATAAACACCTTGCAGAACAAAAAAAAATATTAGAAAAGGTAGTTGGGAAACCGAATTAATGTCTGAAAAAATTGTTGTACCTACATTAGGAGAATCAGTTACTGAGGCTACAGTAGCTAAATGGTTAAAGAATACAGGAGATAAAGTCTCTTCTGATGAACCTTTAGTTGAATTAGAAACAGATAAAGTGAATGTGGAGGTTCCCTCACCATCAAATGGAGTTTTAGAAAATATATCTGCTAAGGAGGGTGAGACAGTTAATGTTGGAGCTTTATTAGGTTCTATTTCTCAAACTAAGTCAAAAGATAAAAACTCTGAAGTTACTTTAAATGAAAAAAAATACTCTCCACCAAAATTAGAAAAAAGCGAGTCAAAGCCAGTAACTAAAAAGCCTGAGAAGATCAAAAAAATTAACAATAAATCTTCCAACCCATTGATTTTAGAAAAAAATTCTGAGCACAAAGTTTTTGACGAAGAACCACTAATTTTGGAAGAGGAGCCATTGGTTCTAGATACAGCTCATAAAGAAAATATTATTGAAAAAAATGAGGAAAAATCTGATGAAGAATTAAGAATCTCACCTGCAGCTAGAAAAATAATGTCTGAAAAAAAAATAGATGTTAATGCAATTAAAGGAAGTGGTAAAAATGGTTTAGTCTTAAAAGAAGATGTAATGAGTTTAATGGGAGTTAAACCCGCTCCATCTGAAAGAAAAATTGCTCATGGTCCTGAAGAAAGAATTAAAATGACAAGACTAAGACTTACAATTGCAAAAAGATTAAAAGAGGCCCAAGAAAATGCTGCAATGCTAACGACATTTAATGAAGTAAATATGTATGAAATAATTAAAATGAGAAACGATTACAAAGAAGATTTTCAAAAAAAATATTCAGTTAAACTAGGTTTCATGTCTTTTTTTGTAAAAGCCTGTATAATTGGGTTGAAAAATTATCCAGCAATCAACGCTGAAATACAAGGCGATGAAATTGTTTATAAAAATTATTACAACGTTAGTATAGCGGTAGGTACTGACCGAGGCCTAGTTGTTCCTGTAGTTAGAAATTCAGATGAGCTATCTTTTGCAGATATAGAAAAAGAAATTAATACTTTAGGTCAAAAAGCTAGAGATGGAAAAATTACAATCGAAGATCTTCAAGGAGGAACTTTTACAATCACAAATGGAGGAATATATGGCTCTATGTTGTCAACTCCGATTTTAAATCCACCACAATCAGCTGTACTAGGTATGCATAATATAGTTGAAAGACCTATAGTAGTGGATGGTGAGGTAAAAGTAAGACCAATAATGTATTTAGCATTATCGTACGATCATAGAATAATTGATGGAAAGGAAGCAGTTTCGTTTTTAAAAATAGTTAAAGACTCTTTAGAACAACCTAAACGACTATTTTTAAATCTTTAAGCCATGAGTGATAATTTTGATGTAATCGTAATTGGAGGTGGACCAGGTGGATATGTTTGTGCTATTAGAGCTGCCCAATTAGGTTTAAAAACAGCATGTGTTGAGTCAAGAGCTACACTAGGTGGAACTTGTTTAAATGTGGGATGTATTCCATCAAAAAGTTTGCTCAATTTATCAGATAATTATATCAAAGCAAAAAAAGATTTTAATAATCAAGGCATTGAATTAAGCGATGTAAAATTAAATATAAATAAAATGATGTCTAACAAAAATAAGTCAGTTCAAGTTTTAACAAAAGGGGTAGAATTTCTTTTTAAAAAAAATAAAGTTACACATCTAAAAGGTAAAGGTGTTATTTTTTCAAAAAATGACGTTGTAGTTTATGCAAATGAAAAAAAACAATCTTATAAGGCCAAAAATATTGTTATAGCCACAGGTTCTTTTCCAACATCACTTCCTGGAGTAAAAATTGATGAAAAAAATATTGTATCCTCAACAGGAGCATTATCTTTTTCAGAAGTTCCTAAAAACCTTATAGTAATTGGAGGGGGTTATATTGGTTTAGAAATGGGTTCAGTTTGGTCTAGATTAGGTTCAAAAGTTACAGTTTTAGAATATCTAGATTATATAACTCCTGGAATGGATCGAGAAGTTTCTAATGAATTTAAAAAAATACTGACTAAACAAGGAATTAACTTTAAACTAAATAATAAAGTAACCGCGGTTACAAACGTACAAAGTAAAGTTGTAGTTGACTTTATTAACAACGTATCTTCAGCAAAAGAGAAAATAGAATGTGACAAAGTACTTGTATCAGTGGGAAGAAAACCTTACACCGATGGATTAAACTTGCAAAAGATTGGTATTAAAAAAGACTCTAAAGGGACAATTGAGGTTAACAATAAATTTCAAACCTCAGTCAGTAATATTTATGCAATAGGAGATGTTATTAAAGGCCCAATGTTAGCACATAAAGCAGAAGAAGAAGGTATTGCAGTTGCTGAGATTTTAGCTGGTCAGGCTGGTCATGTTAATTATAATGTAATACCTGGAGTTATTTATACATCACCAGAGGTTGCTACTGTAGGAAAAACTGAAGAACAACTAAAATCTGAAAACGAGTCTTACAAAGTAGGTAAATTTCCTTTTCTTGCTAATTCAAGAGCAAAAGTAAATAATGAGACAGATGGTTTCGTCAAAATATTAGCACATGCTAAAACAGATAAAGTTTTAGGCGTACATATTATTGGACCTCATTGTGGAGACATGATAGCTGAAATGGCATTAGCCATGGAATTTGGTGCAAGCGCAGAAGATATAGCCAGGACTTGTCATGCGCACCCTACACATACTGAAGCTATCAAAGAAGCAGCTTTAGCTGTTGATAAAAGACCAATTCATTTTTAATTACCATAAAATCTTATAAAATTTATTTATGGAAGTACCTATTCTATTACCTAAAATTTTTAATCACCCTTTTACTTACCTTAATAATTCCCAAAATATTAAAAGTTTAAATCAAGGCGATATAGTTATAGTTCCATTTGGAAAAAAAAAAGAAGTAGGAGTTGTATGGGATAAGATCAAAAATACTGAAAAGAAATTTAAACTTAAATTAATAGAAAAGAAAATCTCAAATGTAAGTTTAGATAAAAAAATAATAAGATTTATTAACTGGTTTTCTATTTATAATCTCGTTCCTAAAGGCATGATTCTAAAAATGTGTCTAGGAAATTTAAAGAATTTTGATGAAATTAAAAGAAAAAAAACATCTAAAAACAGAACAAAAAAATTTAAATATATTTTAAATGCCGAACAAAAGAATGCTCTAAGAAATCTTACAAATTTTGGAAATAAATTTAATGTTTCTGTATTATTAGGAACAACTGGATCTGGAAAAACACTTGTATATTTTGAGAGAATAAGAAAATTAATAGAAGAAAATAAGCAGGCTTTAATTTTAATTCCTGAAATATTTCTTACCACTCAATTTAAAAATAGGTTTAAACTTTTTTTTGGTTATGAGCCAGCAATTTGGCATTCCAAAATTAGTATAAATAAAAAAAAAGATATTTGGCAATCAGTAGCTAATAACAAAATTAAAATAGTTTTAGGTGCTAGATCATCTTTATTTTTACCTTTTAAAAATTTAGGTTTAATCATTGTCGATGAGGAGCATGATTCATCTTACAAACAAGAAGAGAGCGTTGTATATAATGCAAGAGATATGGCAATATCGAGAGCATCCATAGAAAATATTCCGATACATTTAATTACATCTGTTCCCTCATTAGAAACTTACAATAATATAAAAAATAAAAAATATAAGTTAACAGAATTAAAAAAAAGATTTGAAAACTATCCTTTACCCAAAACTAAGGTGATAAACTTAAATCTTGAAAATCTTAATAAAAAATCTATTTCAAAGGAAACTATTAAAATAGTTGAAGAATATTTAAAAAAAAATAATCAAATACTTTTTTTTTTAAATAGAAGAGGTTATGCTCCTTTTTTAATTTGTAAAATCTGTGGATACAGACATGTTTGTCCTAACTGCTCAATCTATTTAACTTATCATAAAATTTTAAATAAAATTATTTGTCACCATTGCGGTTATCTTAGTAATACAAAAAGAAGTTGTGGTAATTCAAATTTACTATGTAATTTTTCCATGTACGGACCGGGAGTAGAAAAGGTTTTTGAAGAATTAAAGGGTGTTTTTCCTCAAAAAATTATAAAAATATTTTCTAGTGATTATCTAAGTAAAAAAAAACAATCTGAAAATTTGATTAATCAAATAAGCGATGAAAAAATAGATATTTTAGTTGGCACACAAATGATATCTAAAGGATTTAATTTCCCGAAACTAAATTGTATTGTAGTAGTAGATGCAGATTTTTCTGGAAAAGGTTATGATCTAAGAACCACAGAAAAGAATATACAACTTTATAATCAGTTAAGCGGAAGAGCAGGAAGATTTTCTAAAGACTCAATTATAATATATCAAACAATTAATCCGAATAATCAGGTGTTAAAAGATATTTTAGAAAATAAAGTAGAAAATTTTTTAAAAAATGAGTTGAAGATAAGAAAACAAAATAATCTTCCTCCTTTCTGTAGATTAATTTCCCTAATTATTTCCTCCAATTCAAAAGAAAATAGCTATCAAGGTGCTTTAGAAATTAAGAAAAAAATTGAAGAATTAAATAATATTCAAATTCTTGGTCCAGTTGATTCCCCTATTTTTAAGAAGAAAAAAAAATTTAGAACAAGACTTTTAATACGTTCAGAAAGTAAGAAAATGTTACAAAAACCTCTAGCAGGAGTTTTAGAAAAGCTTAAAATTTCTAGTAAAATTAAACTCACAGTTGATGTTGATCCTATAAATTTCACTTAATCTAATATATCACCTTGAAGGGCTTACTAAGCTGTGTTAGGACCATTTATTTCTTAAGTAATTCTTAAACAGGATTGAAATTGAGTGGAATAAAAACATTTTCGAATGAGACCTCAGAACGTTATGCTTTGGCGTTATTTGAGTTAGCCTATGAAAACTCAGAAGTCGAAGATATTGAAAAGAAAGTACTTTTACTCTTAGAAGTCTGTAATAAAAATTTGGATTTTTCTAATTTTTTAAAAAATCCAACCTATCAAACAGATGTTCAAACAAAAGTTATTGCAGAAATATCAAAAATAATTAAATTTAATAAAACTTTAAACAATTTTTTACAATTAATTGTCAATAAGAGAAGGATATATTTTTTAGATAAAATTTTAAAAAAATTTATCAAACTAAGTACTTCAAGAAAAGGAAAAATAGAGGCTATTCTCGTATCTTCAAAAAATCTTTCTCAAGACGAAAAGAATAATATTAATCAAGAAATTTCAAAAGCAGTAAAATCAAGTATAGATTTCACCTATAAAATAGATAAAAATCTAATAAGTGGAGTAAAAATTCAAGTAGGAAGTTTATTGATAGATACCTCAGTGAGTAATAAACTAAAAAAGATAAAACAATCAATGATCGAAAATTAAAATGGAAATAAACCCATCTGAAATAACAAAATTACTAAAAGAACAAATTAAAAATTTTGGAGAAAAAGCAGAAATTTCTGAAGTAGGGAAAGTATTAACCGTAGGAGATGGTATAGCTAGAGTTTATGGCTTGGATAATGTTCAGGCCGGTGAAATGGTTGAATTTAATGACGGCTCAAAAGGAATGGCTCTTAATTTAGAAAGTGATAATGTTGGAATTGTAATATTTGGAGATGATAGAAAAATTAAAGAAGGTGATACAGTCAAACGTACCAACTCAATAGTAGATGTACCAGTTGGAAAAGAATTACTTGGCAGAGTAGTGGACGGTTTAGGAGTCCCAATTGATGGTAAAGGAAATTTATCCTCTAAAGCTCTTAGAAAAAGAGTTGAAGTAAAAGCTCCAGGAATTATTCCTCGTCAGTCAGTCAACGAACCAATGCAAACAGGCTTAAAAGCAATAGACACCTTGATACCAATTGGAAGAGGTCAAAGAGAATTAATTATTGGAGATAGACAAACCGGAAAGACGGCAGTTGCAATTGATACAATAATAAATCAGAAGGCAATAAACGAGTCTAACGATGAGAAGAAGAAACTTTATTGTGTCTACGTTGCAATTGGTCAAAAAAGATCAACTGTAGCTCAGATAGTTAAAACTTTGGAAGATGCTGGAGCAATGAAATATACCACTGTTGTATCAGCAACAGCCTCTGACTCTGCTCCGCTTCAATTTTTAGCTCCTTACACTGGCTGTACTATTGGAGAATATTTTAGAGATAACGGAATGCATGCTTTAATAATTTACGATGATCTTTCGAAACAAGCTGTAGCCTACCGACAAATGTCATTATTACTTAGAAGGCCACCAGGAAGAGAGGCGTACCCTGGAGATGTTTTCTATCTACACAGCAGACTTTTAGAGAGAGCAGCAAAGTTAAATGAAAAAAATGGAGGAGGCTCTTTAACAGCCTTACCTATAATAGAAACCCAGGCTGGTGACGTTTCAGCTTATATTCCCACAAATGTAATATCAATTACTGATGGTCAAATATTTTTGGAAACAGAATTATTCAATCAGGGAATTAGACCTGCTGTAAACGTAGGTCTTTCTGTCTCTAGAGTCGGTTCTGCTGCACAAACAAAAGCCATGAAAAAAGTTGCTGGCTCTATAAAACTTGAGCTAGCTCAATATCGTGAAATGGCAGCATTTGCACAATTCGGATCAGATTTAGATGTTTCAACTCAAAAACTTTTAAATAGAGGGTCCAAACTTACTGAACTATTAAAACAAAATCAGTATTCTCCACTAACAGTAGCTGACCAAGTTTTATCAATTTTCACTGGAGTCAGTGGCTATCTTGATGACATAGAATTAAATAAAATTAAAAAGTTTGAGACTGATCTATTGGAAAAAGTTAGAAACGATCATCCTGAAATATTGGAGAATATAAATACTACTGGAAAACTAGAGGATGAAACCAAAAATAAGTTAGTAGAAATTATTGAAACTCTTAAAAAAGGAGCTCAATAATGCCAAGTCTAGATGATCTAAAAAAAAGAATTAAAAGCGTTAAATCTACTCAAAAAATTACAAAAGCAATGAAGATGGTAGCTGCTGCAAAACTAAAAAAAGCCCAAGAAAACGCGGAAAAGGGGAGACCTTATAGCAAAAAATTGCAAAATATCATTTTAAATTTAACGAAATCAATTACCGAAGACTCCAATGCACCAAAATTATTGATAGGCACAGGTAAAGATAAAGTTTATTTATGCGTGGTTATAACAGCAGATAGAGGTTTATGTGGTGGTTTTAATTCTAATATTTGTAAATTAGCAAAAAATCATTTTAAAAATATTTTACAAGAAGGAAAAGAATTAAAGATTATTACTGTGGGAACTAAAGGTCATGATCAAATCAAATCTGAATATGGTAAATACATAATTGATAAAAAAAGCTTTAAAGAAAAAAAGCAAATTTCATTTAACGAAGCCAATGAAATTGGTAAAAAAGTTATTCAATTATATGAGCAAGAACAATTTGATAAATGCTTTGTGTTTTATAATAATTTTAAAAATGTAATTACTCAAATACCACAAGCAGAACAAATAATTCCAACTTTTATTGAAAAGGGTGATAAAAAAGATGATCGAGTATTTTCTTATGAATTCGAACCCGATGAGGATGAGATATTGGAAGATTTATTACCAAAAAATGTTTCAGTTCAAATCTTCAAAGCTTTTTTGGAAAACGCTGCAAGCGAGCAAGGTTCAAGAATGACAGCAATGGATAATGCAACAAGAAACGCTGGGGATCTTGTTGATAAATTAACTATCAACTATAATAGAAGTAGACAGGCATCTATTACAAAAGAATTAATTGAGATTATTTCAGGAGCTGAAAGTTTATGATGAATAAAGAGGGAATTATAACTCAATTAATAGGCGCTGTCGTTGATGTTAAGTTTAAGGACGAATTACCTGAAATTTATACTGCTCTTGAAGCTAACAATGGTGGTAATAAATTAATATTAGAAGTTGCACAGCATTTAGGAGAAAATAGCGTAAGAACCATTGCCATGGATTCTACAGAAGGACTTAAAAGAGGAGATAAAGTTTTAAATACTAATGCTCCAATTAGTGTGCCGGTTGGTCCTGAGACGCTAGGGAGAATTATAAACGTAATTGGTCAACCTATAGATGAAAAAGGAGAGGTTAAAACAAAAGAGAAATGGCCAATACACAGACCTTCACCTAAATTTACAGAACAATCCACAGAAACAGAAATTCTTGTGACCGGTATAAAAGTAATTGACCTTTTAGCCCCATACGCTAAAGGAGGAAAAATTGGACTGTTTGGCGGTGCTGGAGTTGGAAAGACTGTTACAATCATGGAGTTAATTAATAATATTGCGAAAGCTCATGGAGGCTTCTCAGTTTTCGCTGGAGTAGGAGAAAGAACTAGAGAAGGTAACGATCTATACCATGAGATGATAGAGTCAGGTGTAATTAAGAAAGATGGGAAAGGTTCAAAAGCTGCATTAGTTTACGGTCAGATGAACGAACCGCCTGGAGCGAGAGCTAGAGTCGCTTTAACTGGTTTAACTGTTGCGGAATATTTTAGAGATCAAGAAGGTCAAGACGTACTATTCTTTGTGGACAACATATTTAGATTTACTCAAGCTGGCTCTGAAGTTTCTGCTTTACTGGGAAGAATACCTTCTGCTGTAGGGTATCAACCAACTTTAGCTACTGATATGGGAAATTTACAGGAAAGAATTACTTCTACTGGAAAAGGTTCAATAACATCAGTTCAAGCAATCTATGTTCCCGCAGATGATCTTACTGACCCTGCGCCTGCAACTTCTTTCTCTCATTTAGATGCTACAACTGTTTTATCAAGACAGATAGCCGAGCTAGGAATTTATCCTGCAGTTGACCCACTTGATTCTACTTCAAGGATATTAGACCCAAGAGTTGTTGGAGATGAACATTATAGAGTTGCTAGAGAAGTTCAAAAAATATTACAAGCTTATAAATCACTTCAAGATATTATTGCTATTCTTGGAATGGATGAACTTTCAGAAGAAGATAAACTTACAGTAGCACGAGCAAGAAAAATACAAAGATTCTTATCCCAACCCTTCTTCGTAGCCGAAGTATTCACTGGATCTCCAGGAAAATTAGTAGATCTTGAATCAACAATCAAAGGCTTTGATTCTATTTGTAAAGGAGAATACGATCATTTGCCCGAAACTGCTTTTTATATGGTTGGATCGATTGAGGAAGTGATAGAAAAAGCAGAAAAACTTGAAAAAGATACCTAAACTGAATGTCACTTGAATTTAAAATTGAAATAATAAGTCCTGATAAAAGTTTTTTTTCAGGCAAAACAGAAGAAGCAATACTGCCATGCTTTGAAGGGTTAGTAACAATTCTAAAAGACCACATACCTTTAATAACTTTTTTGAGGCCCGGATTTATAGAGATCGGAAAAAATGAGAGATTTTACGCAGAGGATGGTACAGTAGAATTTTCAGACAATAATCTTTTAATATTATCTACAACAGTGCAAAATTTAAAAGACATTAATTTAGAAAAAAAAAACTCCTTAATTAAAGAAGCTGAAAAACAACTTTCAACAAATCAAATATCCGATAAACAAAAATATATATTAAATTATAAAATTGAGACATTAAAGCAAATCAGTTGATGAAGTTTTTTAATTCAATTTTCAATTTCTTATAAACTTCTTTTTTAAAATCAACAATTACTTCAGGTAAATTGTTATAGTCTATCCATTTCCACTCAATAAATTCTGGATGTTCAGTGCTCAAATTTATCTCATTATCATTACCAATAAACTTTACTATAAACCACTTTTGTTTTTGACCTCTGTATTTACCTTTCCATATTTTTCCTAATAAGTTTGGAGGCAATTCATATTCAAGCCAGTTTTCAATTTCTTTGATAACTTTGATATTTGTAATACTTGTTTCTTCAGCAAGCTCTCTTTTCATTGCGTCAAACGGAGTCTCGTTTTTATCTATGCCTCCTTGAGGCATCTGCCATTTGTCGATAGGATTATCTTTTCGCTTAGCAACAAAAACTTTATTACTTTGATTCAATACTATTATACCAACTCCCTGTCTCATAGGCAGTCTAGTTATCATATTTTATGACTGAAAGAGTTTGACAGCATATGCTAATTGGTTATCTTTATCTGTATCTAATTCAAATTCATTTTCCTCTTTTATGATTATGTCAGGAGAGACACCAACTTCTGAAATAGATTTACCCGAAGGCAAATAATACTTAGAAATTGTAAGTCTAATACCTCCTCCATTCTTCAAAGGAATAATTGACTGAACAGATCCTTTACCGTAAGAATTCTCTCCAAGTATAATAGCTCTTTTATGATCTTTTAAAGCTCCAGCAAATATCTCAGATGCTGATGCAGATCCACCATTTATTAAAACAATAACAGGCTTTCCTTTAACGCCATCTCCTGTTCTAGCAAAGAATTTTCTAGTCTCAATAATTCTACGCCCTTTAGTAGATACTATTTCACCCTTTTCCAGAAAAAAATCAGTAATAGCTACTGCTTGATTCAACAAACCTCCAGGATTGTTTCTTAAATCAATAATGTATCCAATTAATTTTTTTTGCTTTTCGTAATTTTTTATTTCTTTGATAAACTGTTTATCACTATTTTCGTTAAAAGACTTGAGTTTAACATATCCTATATTTTGCTGTTTCCCTAAAATTTTTGACTCTACTGATTTAACTTCAATTATTTGTCTTTGTATTTTAAATGCCAAAGGTTTTTTAAAACCCTTCCTTCTTATCGTAAGTTCTATACTTGAACCAACAGGACCTCTCATTAATTTTACAGCTTCCATTAAAGTTTTACCTTGAACCTGCTCATTATTAATTCTAACAATATAGTCACCTGCTTTGATACCCGCCTTTTCTGCAGGTGTGTCAATAATTGGAGATATTACCTTTACTACGCCAGCTTCCATACCGATTTCAATACCTAGCCCCCCAAATTCTCCTTTAGACTCTGTTTGCATACTTTCAAAAAGTTCAGGAGACATATAAGCAGAATAAGGATCTAAAGATTGTAATATGCCATTTATCGCAGAGTCCATTACTTCTGCTTGGTCTACTTCATCAACATATTCTTGTTTTATTTTTTCTAAGACCTCACCAAACAAATCTATTTTTTCATATAATTTATCGGTCGTATTAGAATATGCTTCTTGATTTAAAAAAACCAATAAAATGAAAAAAATATTTATTAACAATTTCTTCATATTAATGCCTTTTCTTTTGGTAAATTTTCTGACCACATTTTTTCAAGATCATAAAACGCTCTTTTTTCAGGATGAAATAAATGGACTATAACGTCTATTGCGTCTACTAGTTTCCAATCGTTACTTTCATATCCTTCAATTCTACAATAGTCTAAACCGTATTTTTTAAGTTCTACCAAAAGATTTTCTGATAAAGCTTGTAGATGTCTCGAGGAAGTACCTGATGCAACAATCATATAATCTGCAATATAAGACTTTTTTTTTAGGTCTATAATAACTATGTTATTTGCTTTATTTTTATTAAGTGTATTTTCTATAACTTTTTTTATCTTTTTAACTTCCATTAACAATTTTTTTTCTCAATTGTGTTGAAGATATATTAATCCTCAAATTTTTAAAAAATTTAATATTTTTACTGTTCAAATATCTCATTATAACAGATTTTTTTGCTTTTGTATCAAATCCTTTTCTAGAAAAAACTACTAAATTAGTCATTTTTAATAATTCTTTATAACTTTTCCATTTATGAAAATTAATAAGATTGTCAGATCCAATTATAAAAAAAATATTATATCTGTTTCGTTTTTTTAAAAACTTTACTAGATTCATTGAATTTTTCGATTTTAACTTATCCTCGTAGTATTTAAGTTGAATTTTTTTATTCCCTTTGATGATTTTTAAACACATTTCTTTTCTTAATTTAAAAGAAAAAAAAGGTTCATTTTTTAAAGGGTTTTTTTTTGTTATTGCCCAAATAACTTTTTTTAACTTTAAAATTTTTATACTTTGGTTACTCACATATAAGTGTCCCTTATGAGGAGGATCAAAACTTCCTCCTAGAATACCAATATTTTTTAAATTATTTCTTACCATATATTTTATGGTCTAGTCACATTCTTACCTTTAACAATGTATTTATAAGAAGTTAATTGATTAAGACCAACGGGCCCCCTTGGAGGAAGTTTATTTGTAGAAATACCTATTTCTCCTCCAAACCCAAATTCACCTCCATCTGCAAATTGAGTGGAGACATTATGCATTGCGATTGAACTATTTACGTTGTCTAAAAAAAATGAAGTATTCTTCTTATTATTTGAGATTATACAATCCGTATGCATTGTTCCATATTTGAGGATGTGTGAGACTGCTTCTTTAACACCTTTGACACTTTTAATTGATAATTTAGCGTCTAGATATTCCGTTTTCCAATCTAGCTCCTTTGCTAATTTAAGATTATTATTAAAAAATTTATTAATTTTTTTATCAACAATAACTTCACATCCATTTTTAACCAATGAATTGATAACTTTTATACCTTTTGTCTTTAATATTTTTTCATTTATTAAAAGCGTCTCCAAAGCCCCGCAGATACTTGTTCTTCTCATTTTTGCGTTTAATATTATTTTAATTGCATTATTGAGATTACTTTCTTTATCCAAATAAATATGACAGAGGCCTTCCAAGTGACCAATGACATGAATATTTGAGTATTTTTGAACTTTGGCCACAAGTCCTTTACCACCTCTAGGTACAATTACGTCTATATATCTGTTCATTTTAGACAATAAAAAATCTACGATTTTTCTATTTTTATTTTCTATAAACTGAAGACAGTTTGTATCAATTTTATTCTTTTTCAAAGATTTCCTAAATAAATCTGAAAGTATTTTATTTGAATAAAAAGCTTCGCTTCCACCTCTTAGAATAGCACAATTACTTGATTTAAGGCATAAAGCAGCAACGTCAGCAGTTACGTTTGGTCTGCTCTCATATATTATACCTATTACTCCAATAGGCGTTGTAATCCTTTTTATATTTAGTTTATTTTTTCCTTTCCAACTATCCAATATTTTGCCTATGGGATTTGGAAATTTTTTAATTTCATTAATAGATTTTATTATTCCTTCAATTTTTTTTTCATTTAAGACCAACCTATCCAATACATTTTTTCTTTTTAAATTTTTTACATCTTTGGCGTTCTCTCTAATTATTTTTTTTCGATTAATAGAAATAAATTTTACATAATCATCTAAAGCTTTATTTATTTTTTTATGATTAACTGTTTTTAGGTTTTCAAATGCCTGTTTTGATTTTTTTCCGATTATTAAAATATTTTTCATATTATAGTTTTACCATATCATCTTTATGAATAACTTCTGTTTTGCTAGAATATCCAAGTATTTTCTCTATTTCATCACTTTGTCTTCCTTTAATCTTTCCAATCTCATTAGAAGAAAAGGACGCTAGCCCCCTGGCAAGTTTGTTATTTTCTTCATCAGCTATTAAAACATTTTCTCCTTTACTAAACTTACCACTTATTGCTTTGATACCTGCAGCTAATAAACTTTTACCGTTTTTAAGAGCATTTGCTGCACCTTTATCAATAAAAATAGTACCTTGAGAACTTAGTGAGCTTACAATCCATTTTTTTCTAGCAGCTAAAGTTGATATTTTGGGTATAAATTTTGTAAATATTTTTTTTTCTATCATATGTCTAATTGGATTTTTTCTATTTCCATTGCCTATAAACATATGACAACCGGCATTCATGCAAATATTAGCAGCTTCAAGTTTTGTAATCATCCCTCCGGATCCATAACTGTTAATTTTAGAATCAGCTAATTTATAAATATTACTGCTAAGATTTTTTACTTCCTTAATTAATTTTTTTTTATTTCCTTTGTCATAAACACCATCTACATCTGAAAAAATTATCAAGGTATCCGCCCCAATTATCTGGGCAACTCTTGCTGCCAATCTATCATTGTCGCCATATTTAATTTCTGAGGTAGCAGTCGTGTCATTTTCATTTACAATTGGTATAGCTTTTAATTTAAATAAATTATCAAATGTTCTTTTGACATTTAAAGCCCTTCTTCTTTGCTCTGTATCATCAGGTGTGATTAAAATTTGACCAACTCTAAAATTATTTTTTTTAAATATTTTTTGAAATTCTTCTGCTAAATGTATTTGACCGATAGAAGCTATAGCCTGACTCATCTCTAGTTTTAATTTTTTTTTTTTAATTTTTAGATGACTTTGCCCAATAGCAATAGCACCAGAAGAAACAATTACGATATCTTTATTTTTTTTATATTTTTTTATGTCTTTTATTAAACTATTGACCCAAGTTTTTTTAAAATTTCCTTTTTTATCTATAACTGTAGTTGAACCTAATTTAATTACTATTTTTTTTGAGTTATCTATTAACATTTTTCTTTTTCCTTGATTTACTTGGTAGCAATCCTTTATTAATAGCTCTAGCTCTTTCAGAGAAACCTAATTTTTCTCCATTTTTAATTTTTCTTTTAATTGTAGACAGCTTTGCAACCATTTAAAAATTTATTTATTAACATTAGTAATAAGTATCTTCTTTATAGTTTGTATATCATCCTTTTTGAATACCGAAATAATTTTATATTTTTTTTTAATTTTACTACTAAAAAGATCAAGCTTTTCTTTAAGAATATTTTTTTCAACTAGGTCTGATTTATTAAAGTAAATCACTTCTTTTTTCTTTGATAATGATAAGTCATAACTTTTTAATTCAGATCTAATTTTTTGATAATTTTCAGCTAAATTATTTTCTGTCACATCAACTAAATGTAGTAATATTTTACATCTTTCTATATGTCTTAAAAACTTATCTCCCAAACCTACACCTTTATGAGCTCCTTCAACCAACCCAGGAATATCCGCTAAAGTTACTTCTTTATTATTGTAGTATGTTACTCCAAGATTTGGATTTATTGTAGTAAATGGATAATTAGCAATTTTTGGCTTTGCTCTAGTTAAAGATGCAAGTAAACTAGATTTACCTGCATTTGGTAAACCTATAATTCCAACATCTGCAATTATTTTAAGCTGAAGCCAAATCCAAAACTCCTCACCATTCTTTCCATTAGTTTTTTTTCTTGGGGCTCTGTTTGTGGAGCTTTTAAATCTTACGTTACCTAGTCCGCCTTTTCCACCTGAAGCTACTAAGTATTTTTCTTTATTTTTTTTAAAATCATAGATTATTGTATTATTGTCCTCTTCATAGATTTGAGTTCCAACAGGGACTTTTAAAACCAAATCTTTTCCATTTGCTCCAGTTTTATTTTTTTTGCTACCAGGTTTTCCATTCTCAGCTTTAAAATGTTGAGAGTATCTATAATCAATTAGAGTATTTAAATTTCTTTCTGCTTCAAATAAAATTGAGCCACCATCACCACCATCTCCTCCATCTGGCCCCCCAAATTCGACAAATTTTTCTCTTCTAAAGCTCGCTGATCCTGAGCCCCCATTTCCAGCTTTTAAATTAATTTTTGCTTGATCTAAAAATTTCATTGTATTGATATAAATAATTTAAGTTATTTATATTTTTAGCTGGGGATTACAGAAACAAAAGTTCTGTTTAGTTTTGATTTTTTAAATTTTACTTTACCTTTAATTAAAGAGTAAATTGAATGGTCTTTTCCCATACCAACATTGTTTCCTGGATGAATTTTAGTTCCTCTTTGTCTAACGATAATATTTCCTGGAATGACTAACTGATCACCATATCTTTTAACTCCAAGCCTTCGGCCTTTACTATCTCGTCCATTACGTGATGATCCACCTGCTTTTTTTGTTGCCATTTAATTTCCTATTTTTTTACTATCTTTTTTATATCTTTTTTTGTCTCTTTTACAGCTTTCTTCTTTTCAATTATTTTAGCTTCATCAATAACTTTTCCGTCTTTTGCTAAAATTTTTGTTATTTGTATTTTAGAATGACGCTGTCTGTGTCCATTTTTCTTTCTTGAGTGCTTTCTTCTTCTCTTGTGAAAAACTAATATAGTTTTATCCTTCACATTATCTAAAAGTTTTGCCTCCACAGTAGCTCCTTCAATACTTGGACTTCCTATCTCAGTATTATTGTTATCACTCAAAAGTAATACGTTTTTAAATTTAATAGTTTCACCCTTTTTGACATCAAGTTTTTCTATTTCTAATATTTTACTAGCAGAAACTTTATATTGTTTTCCGCCTGTTTCAATAATTGCAAATGACATAAAATAATTTTTTTAAGTTTCCACGCAATATAGCTCTCAATATAATCAAGTCAAGAATATTGAGACTAAAAAGTATCCTTTAAATCTCGTAATTTGCTAAAAATTTCTTGATCTGAAGCATCTTCAAGATTTAATGCCTGTTTAATAACATTATCATTATATCTTAAAAAAATATTAGTTTTTAATTCTTCACCAATGGTGGTTGGTATAGTTGGTAGATTAGCTTTTAATTTTAAATTAATTTCAATAGATTTTTCTTTGAGACTGAGGTTATTAGGATCATAATCTAGACAAAAATCTAAATTTTTTTTTGTGTATTCGTGTCCACAATACAACTTTGTTTCAGGCGGGAGAATTTTAAGTTTATTTAATGAATTTAGCATATCAGTATGAGTTCCTTCAAAGACTCTACCGCATCCTAGAGAAAATAAAGTATCTCCCGTAAAAACAATTTTTTCTTTTTCAAAATAAAAAGCTATATGACCTTTAGTATGACCTGGAATAAAAATCACTTTAAACATTAAGTTTCCAATTATTTGATTTTGATTTTCTTTTAAGAGTATATCAATTCCAGGAATACGTTTTTTATCACCTTCGAATCCTAAGATTTTCGAATTATATTTTTTTTTAAGTTGAATATTACCATCAACATGATCGGCATGGTGATGTGTATTTAATATATAGTCTAACTTTTTATACTTTTTAATTATTTTATCACATGCACCAAAATCAGAGGGATCAACTACTGATACTGTATTAGTTTTTTTTTCGAAAATTAAATAACTATAATTATCGCTTAAGCATTGAATTATTTCTACTTTCATTTTATCCAATTAAAAAAATACCTAGCTTAGATAATAGGTTTTTTATTTCTAAATTACTTCTTTTGATTAATGATGTTTGATCTTCATTAACTCCAACAACTTTTTTTATATTAATATTTTTTTCATCACAAAAGTTAAAAAGATCTTTAATGGTGCACATATGTAAATTAGGAGTGTTATACCATGTATTCGGGAGAGTTTTAGTTACAGGCATTTTACCAAAAAATAAAAGTTTGGTTCTTACTTTCCAATAACCAAAATTTGGAATAGAAATTATTACAGACTTTCCTATTCTTAAAAGTTCTTTCAGTACTTTTTCAGGATTGTAAAAAGCTTGAAGCGTTTGACTTAAAACCACATAATCAAAAGATTGGTTAGGAAATTGGTGAAGTTCAGTTTCAGCATTTCCTTGAATAACTGGCAAACCTTTATGAATACATTGTTGAACATTTTCTTGATTAAGCTCTAATCCTCGAACTTCAATATTTTTTTCTTTTTTTAATAAATTCATTAAAGAACCATCCCCACAGCCTACGTCTAATACTCTTGAGTTGTTAGGCAAAATGTCTGCGATTACTTTAAATTCTTTTTTCATTTTTAAATTTCTCATGCATCGAATCTATAAAACTTCTAAGGGTTTTCAAAAATTCTGGTTCATCTAATAAAAAAGAGTCGTGTCCTTTGTCAGTAATTATTTCCGAATAAGAAACATCTGCTCCAGAAGCATTTAAAGCTATAACTATATCTTTATTCTCTTTTGTTGTGTAAAGCCAATCTGAAGAGAACGATATAATTAAAAATTTAGTTTTCTGATTCTTAAAAGCTTCTACTAAACCACCTTTAAATTGTTTTGAAAGATCGAAATAATCCATTGCTCTTGAAATATATAAAACAGAGTTAGCATCAAATCTTTCCACAAAAGCGTAGCCTTGATGTCTTAAATAACTTTCAACCTGAAAATCTGCATCAAAACTAAATTCAAAATCTGCTTTCTCTTGTAACTTCCTTCCAAATTTTTCTTGCATACCTTTCTCAGATAAATAGCTAATATGTCCAACCATTCTAGCTACAGCCAATCCATTTTTTGGTTGAACATTTTTAAGAAAATATTTACCCTTATCCCACACTGGATCAGCCATTATAGCTTGACGAGCCAATTCATTTAGAGCAATATTTTGTGCGCTATGACTAGAGCTGCAAGCAATAGGAATTGCCGAAAAAGTTTTGTCTGGAAAAGTAGAGCAAAATTGTAAAAGCTGCATACCACCCATTGAGCCACCAGTAGCACATAAAAGTTTTTTAATTCCAAGGTGTTTGAGTAAAGATTCTTGTGCTCTCACCATATCTTTGATTGTAATAACTGGAAAATCTAATCCATAAGGTTGTTTAGTTTCTGGATTAATATCTCTTGGTCCCAAGGAACCCATACAGCCTCCAATTACATTTGCGCAGATTACAAAATATCTATTTGTATCAATAGCTTTACCAGGGCCAACTGCGTATACCCACCAACCCTCTTTATTTGTGATTGGATTTGTTCCTGTAACAAATTGATCACCCGTCAATGCGTGAAAAACTAAAATTGCGTTGTCTTTATTCTTATTTAATTTTCCATAAGTTTCATACGCAAGGTGAAAATTATTAATTGTTTTTCCACAATCTAATTTAAGCGGTGTTGTTACTTCAAGTTTCTTTATATTTTCAAGTTTACTATTCATCCAAAAAAAAAGCCCAGCTAAACTGGGCTACCTCCTGTTTAGCTACATTTATAAAGCGCC
>MDTB01132903.1_pt1 | contig 18937 bp, 22 predicted proteins | sample 811161 | NCBI WGS metagenome assembly MDTB01 (sample SAMN05326650, study PRJNA326480) | marine metagenome | isolation source: seawater | place: Mediterranean Sea | collected 2009
GATAAATCATTAAATATTGCTTCAAGTAAAAAATCAATTTCTTTTTTAGGATTTATATCTTTTATTGAAAGTTTTATTTTTCCAATTCCACCTGATGTAATGATTATTCCAATGACAATAGCAAATAAAAAAAATTGGTTAAGAATTGCTACAGTGGCCACAATAGGTTCTGTGTGTGGTGCAATAGTAGGATATGTAATTGGGTATATTTTTTTTAATGAAGTAGGACTTAAAATTTTTGAACTTTATGGGGTAGACAATGTGACCTTTTTAAAAGATAAAGTATCATCCGATGGAGGTACTATCGCATGGGTTACTTTATTAGCTATAGCTGGTTTTACTCCAGTGCCATTTAAACTTCTAACTATCACTAGTGGATTTGTTCATTTTAATATATTTTATTTCATAATTATTTCAGCTCTTACTAGAGGGTCAAGATTTTTTATAGTTGCATTATTAATAAGGTATTTTGGCCCAGCTATAAAAAAAGCAATTGAGAAGAGATTGCTTTTAACATCAATAATTCTCTCTTTTATTTTAATTGCTGTTGCTTTGTTCCTTTATAATTATCTAAAAAACTTTTAATTATGTTTAAAAATTTAGATATTAAATATTACTTTTTACTTATATTTTTTTTTTCATTATTAATTTTAATTGGGGCATTAATAATTGAATATATTTATGGCGCAGACCCTTGTAAATTATGTATATATGAAAGAATACCCTATCTACTATCTGTATTAGTATGCTTCTGTGGATATTTTTTTAATAATAAAAAAATCTTTCTAATTTTTTTAATAATAATTTTTATTGGGAGTGGTATTCTATCTGGTTACCATTTTGGAATTGAAAAAGAGATTTTTGCAGAATTTTCTGGTTGTATGAGTGAAGAGATTAAAAGTTTAGATAAAGATAAGATTTTAAACTCACTACAACAAACAAATTCTGGGTGTAAAAATGTTAATTTTACAATTTTTGGATTTTCTCTTGCGACGATAAATTTTATAATTTCAATTGTTATAACCACTCTAAGTATCTATATATATAAAAATGAAAAAAACTGATAAAAATAAAGTCGAAGAATTTATAAGAGTAGATCATGCAGGAGAAAGAGGAGCTATTAAAATATATGAAGGTCAACTGTTGGCATTAAATACAATTAAAAAAGACGAAAATTTAAAAATAATAATTGAAAAAATGAAATCCCATGAGATAGAACACAGTGATTTCTTTGATCAAGAAATAAAAAAAAGAAATATAAAACCTACCAAACTTTTACCTCTATGGGATTTATTTGGTGTTGGATTAGGTTTTGGCACTACTTTACTAGGAAAAAGGGCTGCTATGCTTTGTACAGCCTCAGTCGAAGAAATTATACAAGAACATTATGCTAATCAATTAACTCAGTTAGAAGAGGATGAAAATAACCTAAAGAAAAAAATTAAAAAATTTAGAGAAGACGAAATTATGCATAAAGATATTGCTTATGATGAAGGGGCAACAAAACGTGGTCCATATATATTATTAGATAAAATAATTAAAACAGGCTCTAGAATAGCAATTAAAATTTCAGAAAAAATTTAATTAAGGTTCTAACTCTACATCCCAATACAAATAGTCCATCCAGCTCTTATGTAAAAAATTTGGAGGAAAGTTTTTACCATTTTTATGTAGATCTTCAGTTGTAGGGCGATAAGGCATATTAAAAATTTCCATACCTGAATTTTTTAAGAGTCTTCCTCCCTTTTTTACATTGCAACTCGAACAAGCAGTTACAACATTATCCCAATTTGTTGTTCCACCTTTTGACCTTGGGAGTAGATGATCAAATGTTAATTCTTTGCTGCTACCACAATATTGGCAAGAAAACTTATCTCTTAAGAATACGTTAAATCTTGTAAAATTTGGATCAGATTGTGGTCTAATATAATTCTTTAGAGCTATAACGCTTGGTAGCTTCATACTAAATGAAGGGCTTCTTATAACACGATCATAATTATTTATTATTACTACTCTATCTAAGAAAACAGATTTTATTGAGTCTTGCCAGCTCCAAAGTGACAAAGGATAATAGCTTAAAGGCCTATAATCTGCATTTAATACTAAAGCAGGACATTTTTCTAATGATAATTTTTGATCAGTAAAATTCATACAATTTTTTAACGTAAATAAATTATATAATCAATATGTAACATTTGCTATATTTTAAATTTATAAAATAATTAAATTTCGATTTAAGAAACTTATAGTAGAACTAACGGCCTCAACTGGTATTGAATGTTCACAATTCTTTAACAAATTTGTCTCAACTTCAATTTTTTTTCTTTGTAAAAAATCTTTTGCAGCTAACAGATTGCTTGGATGCACAACTGTGTCTAATTCTCCGTGAAAAAGTAGAACCTTTGTTTTAGAGCTTATTCTTTTTGATAGATTTTCTTGATCTAGTATCTTACCAGAATATCCAACTATAGAATTAAATTTTTCATTACTTGTCAATCCAACGCTCAAAGACATCATGCAACCCTGGCTGAACCCAGATATACATATTTTTGCTAAAGGTACTTTGTAGTGTAATGAAATCTCAGAAATATATTTTTTAATTAGTAATTCTGATTTGATAGACTCATCTAAGATATAATCTTTATCATCTACCGTTAGGTCGAACCATTGAAACCCCGAGGGATTTATAGAACACTTCTGATTGGCATCTGGACATAAAAAAATGGTTTTTTTGACATGTCTCCTCATGTTTAAAGCTAAAGAGCTTATGTCTTTGCCATCTCCACCATATCCATGCAGCAAAATCAATATATTTTGAATTTTACTATTTTCTTCAGGTTCAATTATTGTAGTATTTAAACTAAATGACATATTTTGATTATTTCATTATAAATAATTCTTAAGTATTAATTAAACTTTTTTATCATGGCAAAAAATAAAAACAACAAAGCATTTTGGGGAACAAGAATAAAAAAAACTTCATCCCTATTTCAAAAAATAGGAAATTCTATTGATGTGGATAAAAGACTTTTTAATGAAGATATCAAGGGCTCTGAGGCTCATGTCAAAATGCTTTCCAAACAAAAAATAATATCTAAAAGGATTGAAAAAAAGATTTTAAGAGGATTAAAAAAAATCCAAAATGAAATCTCTAAAAAAAAATTCAAATTTGATAGAAAATACGAAGATATTCATATGAATATAGAAAACAGACTTGGTCAACTTATAGGTGATGATGCTGGATATATTCACACTGGAAGATCTAGAAACGATCAAGTCATTACTGATTTTAAATTATGGATTAAGTCCTCAAGTCAAGATTTAGATTTAAAACTATCTAAGTTAATTAAAACTATATTAAATTTAGCGAATAAAAATATTTATACAATCATGCCTGGTTTCACTCATCTAAAAAATGCTCAACCAGTTTCACTTGCTCATTATCTTTTAGCTTATATAGAAATGTTTCAAAGAGATAAAAAAAGATTTGAAAAAAATCTTGAGAGTCTTAATGAAAATCCATTAGGGGTTGCTGCTTTAACAGGAACATCTTTTAATATAGATAGAAATTATACATCAAAAAAATTAGGTTTTAAAAAACCAACAAGAAATTCCATAGATACAGTATCTGATCGTGATTTTGTGCTAGATTTTTTATATACATCTTCTGTCTGTTCTCTTCATATATCAAGAATCTCTGAGGAATTAATAATTTGGAATTCTGAAGGTTTTAATATGATTGAAATGTCTGATAAAATAGTCACTGGATCTTCAATAATGCCTCAAAAGAAAAATCCAGATCCACTAGAATTTTTAAGAGGCAAGACAGGCAACTCGTATGGAAACTTATTCTCTATGTTGACTATACTTAAAGGACTGCCTCTTTCTTATTTTAAGGATTTACAGGACGATAAAGAAATAGTGTTTAGATCTTACGATAGTTTAAGTATTTGTATTCAATTACTTGATGAAGTTTTAAAAAATATAAAACCTAAAAAAGATAAAATGATTTCTTTGGCAAAAAAAGGTTTTATTACATCAACTGATCTTGCAGATTATTTAGTAAAAAATTATAAATTAAATTTTAGAATTGCCTATAAAATTACTGCAAAAATAGTCAATTATGCCGAAAAAAATAATAAAAAACTGGATCAGTTAAGTTTAGATGAATTAAAAAAGTTTTACCCAAAAGTAAACAATAAAATTTTTAAAATTTTAACTCTCGAAAATTCAATTAATTCCAAGAAATCTTTTGGAGGAACATCGTTTAACAATGTAAAAAGAATGATAAAAAAATATTATAGGATCTATAGATGATAAAAAAAATACTGATTTTGTTGTCAATTTTGTTTATTTTTGTATCTTGTGGAAAAAAAGGTGATCCGCAATATACACCTAAAAATGAAGACAAAACATTAAGTAATTAAAAAAATTTAAAATGAAATACATAAATAAAAAACTAACTATTGACGGAATTTCATTAAATGTACTTGCAAAAAAATATGGAACTCCATTGTATTGCTATTCTTACAATGAATTAAAAAGAAATATTATTAATTTTAAAAATAATTTTAAAGGAATAAATCCATTAATTTGTTTTTCAGTAAAATCTAATTCAAACAAAAAGATATTAAACGAGATTAGAAAATTTAATATCGGTGCTGATGTAGTGTCAAAAGGAGAATTAATAAAAGCTTTAAAGTCGGGAATTAAATCAGATAAAATTGTTTTTTCAGGTGTTGGAAAAACTTTTGCAGAACTTAAGTATGCAATAGAAAAAAAAATATTATTAATTAATGTTGAGTCTGAAAGTGAACTTATTTTAATTGATAAGATTGCAAAATTAAAAAAAAAGGTTGTTAATGTTGGAATTAGATTAAATCCAGATACAGATGCCAAAACAATAAAAAAAATATCAACTGGTAATATTGAGAATAAATTTGGAGTAAATGAGAGAGAGTTTTTAAAATTAATTAAATTTTCTAAGTTATCAAAAAATTTGAATGTTAAATGTTTAAGTGTGCATATCGGAAGCCAGATACTAGACTATAGACCATACAAAAAAATGTTAAGTGTTGTAAGTCAAGTAATCAAAAAAAGTAATTATAAATTTGATTTTATAGATTTAGGTGGTGGAATGGGAATACAATATGAAAAAAAAAGTAAAAAACTAAATTATAAAATTTATAATAATTTAATTAAGAAATTTTTAAAAACACACAGTTCAAAAATAATCTTTGAGCCAGGAAGATCGATAATTGGAAGTACAGGAGTTTTAATTAGTAAAATTACATATATAAAAAAAACAAAAAATAAGATTTTTGTAATCCTAGACAGTGCAATGAATGATTTTTTAAGACCAGCTTTATATGGGGCTAAACATGAAATTTTAGCGACTATAAAAAATAAAAAAAAAATAATCAAAACCACAGAGTTCGTTGGACCTATATGCGAAACAACAGATACATTTTTAAAATTGGATAATTTTCAAACAGTCAAAGAAGGTGACAATATTGTAATACTTAATACAGGGGCATATGGTATGTCATTGAGTTCAAATTATAATGTAAGACCTATGCCAACGGAAATACTTATTAAAAACAAAAAAATTTCTGTAATCCTAAAGAGGCAAAAACTAAGTGAAATTATTTAATTTTAATATTAATGATAAGAAGCTTCTTATTTAAAATTTTTTTTTTCCTAGGAATTGTTATTATATCAATAATATACTTACCTTCGTTGTTTCTAAAAGATAAAGTCGCTATTTCTGGAGGAAAACTTATGGGTTATTGGTGTAGTTTCTGCTTAAAATTTTTTCTTTCAACAAATATCAAAATTGAAGGTGTGCAAAATATCATAGTTAAAGGAAAATTTTTTATTGCATGCTCTCATCAATCGATGTTTGAAACTTTTTTTCTTCAGACGATTTTTAATGGACCAGTTTTTATATTAAAAAAAGAACTAATTAAAATACCAATATTTGGAAATTATTTAAAAAAAATAGGAGCTATCTCGATAGATAGAAATAAAATAACCAAAGAAAACATTGGGTTTACCGAAAAAATTTCTCGAGTTATTAATGATACTTCTAGACCTGTATTAATTTTTCCCCAAGGAACTAGAACTAAGCCAAAAGAGTACGTTGAGTTCAAAAAAGGTGTTAGTAGGATTTACAATGATCTGAATATAAAATGTCAACCTATTGCTATAAATTCAGGAAATGTTTGGCCAAAAAATAACAAATTAGAAACTAATAGAACAATTACAGTATCTATACTTCCTGCAATTAATGAGGGTATCGATAAAAATACTTTTTTAAATCTTCTAGAAAAACAAATTTATGAAGAGCTTGAAAAATTAAATTAGCCTTTCATTGGCATCACAACGTAGATACTATCAAAATCTCCTGGATCTTTAATCAATGCGGGTGACCCCATATCATTTAGAAAAATTTCAATTTTTTCACCATCAATTTGTGAAGCTACATCAATAAGATATCTTGAATTAAAACTTATATCTAATTCATGATCAAAACTAACATTTAATGTCTCTGTGCCATCTCCACTATTTGCATTAATAACTGATAAATTTAATTTATCTTTTAACAAACTAAATTTTACACCATCTTTTTTATCTAAAGATACAGAAGCTACACGATCAACTGAATTTAAAAATAATTTTAAGTCTATTTCAAGTTTTTTTTGGTTATTTTTTGGTACAACTTGAATGTAGTTAGGAAATTTACCATCTATTAATTTTGAAATTAATATACTATCATCTAATTCAAATTTTATTTTTGATTTTAGATTTGACACAATTACATCTGAGTCATAATCCTCTAATAATGAACATAGTTGAAAAATGGTTTTTTTTGGTAAAATTATTGGATCAAAATTAATTTGGTTTTCAAGTTGTACTTTGGAAATAGACATTCTATGACTGTCAGTAGCAGCAGCTGTTAAATAAAATTTATTATCTACTTGAGTTTGATGAATAAATATTCCACTTAAATAATGCCTTGTCTCATCATTTGAAACTGAAAACTTACATTTATTTAAAAGTTTAAGAAGGGTTTTCGATTTAATTGTAAATTTATTTTCATTAAAATCCGCTTCAGCAATAGGAAATTCACTTGGATCAATTACATTTAAATTAAACTTAGATTTTTCACATTCTAATTGTAGTTTACTGTTATTCATTGAAAAATTTATTTTTTTTCCAGAAGATAATTTTCTAATAATGTCGTACATAATAGAAGAGGTTGTGGTTGTTTTTCCCTCCTCTTCAATTTGCACATTTTCAATCTTATGAATAAATATTAAATCTAGATCTGTTGCCGTAATCGTTAGACTTGAATTACTTACATCCAATAAAATATTAGATAAAATTGGTAGTGTACTTCTTTTTTCAATAACACCTTGGCAATAATTTAATGATTTTTGTAATTCTAGTTGATTAGCACTAAATTTCATTTTCTTTATTATATAAAATTTTATTTTTTAGAGTATCGATATTTGAGTTTAACTCACTATCTTCTGATCTAAGCTTTTCTATCATTTTTACTGAGTGAATAACGGTAGTATGATCTCTATTTGAAAATTCTCGACCTATTTCTGGCAAAGATTTAGAAGTTAACAGTTTTGATAAGAATATTGCTACCTGTCTAGGTCTAACAAGATATCTCGATCTTCTAGCAGACAACATTTCATTTTTGCTAATTTTAAAAAATTTACATACTTCTGATTGGATTTGGTCGATGGTGATGGTATTTTCAGATACGTTTAATAGATCTTTTAAAATTATTTTAACTTCTGAAAGATTTGGAATTTTGTTATAAACTTTTATAAATGAATTTAGTCGATTAAGAGCACCTGTAAGTTCTCTAATGCTGGTTTTGATTTCTGTACTAACAAACTTTCTAATATTATCAGGTATCTTTAATTCACTTGGATGAAGTATTTCATATTCATCACATTTTGATCTTACTATTTTTAATCGTAAATCATAATCTGCTTTTTGTATATCAATCACTAATCCACCAGCAAATCTAGATTTTATTCTCTCTTGTATTCTTGATAATTTATTTGGTGGTCTATCAGCTGAAATTATTACTTGAGATCCTTTATCTAATAACGCGTTAAAAGTATGAAAAAACTCTTCTTGCATTGCTTCTTTGCCGTTCATAAATTGGATGTCATCGATAATAAATGCCTCAGTGTTTCTAAAACAATCTTTGAACTTTACCATCTCATTAAGTTTAATTGATCTCACAAATTGGTACATAAATCTTTCAGCACTAATAAACATTACTTTAAAGTTAGATTTTAAACTTAGTCCAATTGAATTTAGCAAGTGAGTTTTTCCCATCCCTACACCGCTATAAATATAAAGTGGATTATAATGTGCAAGATCTTCTGAAACTTTTTTTGAGGCTTCAAAAGCGATTTTATTACTATTTCCAATTATAAAATTTTCAAACTTCTTATTTGGATCCATTCTATTGTATTGCAAAAAAGAGTCTTCTATAAAAGCAATATTGGAATTATTTGAATTGTTATCCTCAGTTCTAACAGACTGATTATGTGTGTCTTCTACAATAAATTCTATTCTATTAAGCTTTTTTTTAAATGATTTAGCTATCTTTAATATTTGATCTAAATACCTTGAAGTAATCCAGTCTCTTATAAATCTTGTTGATACGGCTAATAATATGTAATCATTATACTCATTAATAAATTTTATTTTTTTAATCCAGCTCTCATAAATATCGCTACCAAACTTAATCTTCATCTCTGTTTGAACACTTTCCCAACTAAATGTATCTAAAACATTATTCGTTTCAGTGGATTCTGTATAATTTTTTTTCATGAAGAATTAATTTTCTTAAGGCTTAATTTTTTATTATGCAATAAAAATAATTTTTTTTTAAAAAAAATATTAAATCTACAAGTGAATTAACTAAATTTAAAATTGAATTATTGATAAAAGTTTTGAAATAAATTTGTAGTTAGAAAAATATTAAAGAAGTTAAAAAGAAAACTAGATGTTGTGCTTTAGGTAAAAAAATAACATTTATTATTAAAGTTTTTAAATAATTTTTATTTAGCAACTGAGAGTAGAATAAAAACTAAATTACTTTAATTCAATTAAAGCGAGTTTATTTTTTTTGTAATTCTAGAAATATTTCTTGACGCATTTTGCTTTTTGACGATACCCGTCTTAGCAACCTTCATTAATGCTGAATTAAGCTTAGGTAAAAATGCTAAAGCTTCTTTTTTTTTCTTAGATTCTATTAATAAATTCATTTTTTTTATTGAGCTTCTAAACTTACTTTTCCTTGATTTATTAACTAGGGTTTGCCTTGAAATTCTTCTAATTCTTTTAATTGCGGATTTTGTATTTGCCATTTGAGATGGTTATATAGCTTTAGAAAATTAGATGGTCAATAAAATAATTCTCTATTTTTGGCATGTTTTACAATAATAAGTTGATCTGTTGTTAATATTAATTTTTGTAATTTTTGATTTACATCCTTTAGTTGGACATGGGTAATGTTCTCTTGCGTATACTTTAAATTCTTTTTGATAGTTTCCTTTTGATCCTATAATATTCTTAAAATCTCTAATAGACGAACCTCCTTTTTTGATTGCTTGTTTTAAAATCAGCCTAGTTTTTGTTACTATTTTTTTAATTTCTCCAATAGTCAGATCTTTAACTTTTTTTTTAGGATTTATTCTGCTCATAAATAAAATTTCACTAGCATATATATTGCCAATTCCAGATACTAAAGTTTGGTCTAGAAGGAAATTTTTTATATTTTTAATACTATCTTTAAATTTTTTTTTTTAAATACACATGATTAAAAGATTTATAAAAAGGTTCTGGACCAAGTTTGCTAAAGTAATTTAAAATATCTACCTTAGTTTTAAAAATTTTAACAAAGCCAAATCTCCTTGGATCATTATAAATTATTTCAAATTTGTTAAAAAAAAAACTTATATGATTGTGTTTTATAGGAAGATCTTTTTTTTGGTAAAAGCTTAAATTTGTATTTTTTTTTTTATTATTAATTGATAAATGAATGGTCCCTGACATCCCTAAATGAATAAGTAGATATTTCTCAAAAAAAAGTTCGAAAACTATATACTTTGATCTTCTTGAAATTTTTATTATTTTCTTCTTTTTTAGATAATTCTCAAAATTTTCTGGCACTTTAAATCTTAAATTTCTATTATTTACCAAAACATTGTGAATTATTTTAAATTTAACAATTTTATTTAAGGATTGCTTAACTATTTCAACTTCTGGTAATTCCGGCATTTCATACTATATTACATTAATTAATAATAAATAACATGCGCCAACAGCTACAAAATAAAAAAAATTTAGTGAAAGACGTATTTGAAAAAGTTTTTGACAAATATGACTTAATGAATGATGTTATGTCATTAGGTGCTCATAGAATTTGGAAAAGAAATTTAATTAATATGATGTCACCCTTATCAAATAAGAAACTGATTGATGTAGCATGTGGAACCGGTGATATTGCACAACTTTATTTAAAAAAATCTAATATTAATAATTATATTCTATCAATTGATCCAAACAAGGGAATGTTAAAGATAGGTAAAGAGAAACTTTCGAAATATAAAAATATAGAATGGAAATTAGGTAGTGCTGAAAATTTGCCAGCTCCAAGTAATTTTTTTGATTTTTATACAATTAGTTTCGGTTTGCGTAATACAAAGAATTTAAAGAAAACATTAGACGAAGCTTACAGAGTTTTAAAACCAGGTGGAAAATTTCTATGCCTTGAGTTTTCAAAAGTTGAAAATGATAAATTAGATTTTGTATATGAAAATTATAGTAAACTAATACCAACATTGGGCAAAATTATTATTGGTGATGGTAAACCATATGAATATTTAGTAAAAAGTATAAAAAAATTTGTAACTCAGGATGAGTTATTAAATCTTATTAAAGAAAGTAATTTTCATAATTCAAACTATGTTAATATTAGTGCAGGAATAGTGGCTATTCATTATGGTTGGAAAATATAATGATTAAAAAAATCCTTACACTATTTAAAATTGGAAGAAAGTTAGCTAAATCAGATGCGTTAAAAGTTGTTTCAAAATTTCACAAGCCACCTAAAATATTAGAATTTTTTTTTTATTTAATGTCATTTTCATTAACTAATAAACATAAACATGATGGCTTAAATATTGTTAGTGAAGAAGAAAAGCTCTGTAACTCATTACAATCTATGGGGACCACATTTATTAAATTGGGTCAATTTTTATCAACTAGACCTGATATTGTTGGTGAAAAACTTTCTCAAAATTTAGAAAAACTTCAAGACAAAGTACCAGCCTTTGAAACAGAAAGAGCAAAAATAATTTTAAAAAATGAACTTGGAGAAAATAATTATAAACTATTAATTAATTTAAGTGATCCAATTGCAGCCGCTTCAATTGCGCAGGTTCATAAAGCTCAAATAAATGATGATGGCACAATTAAGGATGTAGCGGTAAAAATATTAAGGCCAGAGATTAAAAAAATTTTTAATGAAGAGATTGATGCTCTTTTATTGTTTGCTTTCATAATTGAAAGTTTAGTAAAAAAAACTAAAAGACTACGACTAGTTGAAGTTGTTTTTCTATTAAAGGAAATTACAAATCACGAAATGGACTTACGATTTGAAGCCGCTGCTGCAAATGAATATTCTGAAAATACTAAAAACGATAATGGTTTTAAAGTCCCTAAAATATATTGGAACTTTACTAGTGAAAATATGCTTACGCTAGATTGGGTTGATGGAATTTCAATTAGAGAAAAAAAAATATTAGAAGAAAAAAATATTAATACAAAATTATTAGCTACAGATATTATTCAACATTTTTTAAGACATGCTGTCAGGGATGGTTTATTTCACGCAGATATGCACCAAGGTAATATTTTTGTTAATACTAATGGTGAAATTGTACCAATAGATTTTGGTATTATGGGAAGGTTAGACAGATTAAACAAAAGGTATTTAGCTGAAATATTATATGGTTTTGTTAAAAGGGATTATAAAAAAGTTGCTGAGGTACATATTTTGGCTGGGCTTGTAGCAAAGAATGTTTCAGTTGATGAATTAGCTCAAGCTTTAAGATCAATCGGTGAGCCAATTTTTGGACAATCAGTAAAAGATATTTCTGGAGGAAAATTATTAAAACAATTATTTGAAATTACAGAAAAATTTAATATGCAAACTCAACCTCAACTTTTATTACTTCAAAAAACAATGGTTGTTGTTGAAGGTGTTGCTAGAAAATTAAACCCTGAAACAAATATTTGGGAAACTTCAAGACCAGTTTTAGAAGATTGGCTAAAAAGGACTAAGGATCCTATTAATACAATTAGTGATACAATTAAAACTACTTCTGAGGTGATAAAAAGAATTCCTGAATTTCCAGAAGTAATGGATAAAGCAAATCAAGCTTTATCATATTTAGCAAGTGGAAATATTCCTGAAAATACAAATTCTTATAGCTCACTAAAAGAAAAAAAAAATGAAATGATAAGTTTTAGAAATCAGTCTGTTGTTGGTTTATTATTACTTGTAATTTTTGGTTTAATAGTATTTTAATTCTTATATGAAAAATTTGACTGACAAAAAAATATTACTAATAATATGTGGAGGAATATCTGCATATAAAAGTTTGGAATTAATTAGATCCTTAAAAAAGAACGGAGCAATAATAAAAACAATATTAACAAAAAGTGGGAAAGAATTTGTAACTCCGTTGTCAATAACGTCTTTATCTCAAGAAAAAGTTTATGAAGATCTATTTAGTGTAGAAAATGAGTCAGAAATGGATCATATTTCATTATCTAGATGGTGTGATATAGTTTTAGTTGCACCAATTACTGCAAATACAATATCTAAATTAAGTAATGGTAATGCAGAGGATTTGGCATCTACAGTAATTTTGGCTTCTAATAAGAATATCATGATTTGTCCTGCAATGAATGTACGTATGTGGGAACACCCAACTACAAAAAATAATTTAGAAAAATTAAAACAATTTGGTTATAAGGTCATTGGCCCTGAGGTTGGTGATATGGCATGTGGTGAATATGGTGAGGGTAAAATGACTGAACCAAGTGTCATCCTGGAATATATATCAAAATATTTTGAAAAAATAAACAAAGTAAAAAATAAAAAGTTTAAAGCATTGATAACTGCAGGTCCTACAAAAGAATTTATTGATCCAGTTAGATTTATAACAAATAGATCTAGCGGAAAACAAGGGTATGAAATTGCAAAATCCTTTTATAAAAAAGGTTTTGAGACAACTTTAATCTCTGGACCAACAAATATAAAAATCGAACCTGGTATAAATTTATTGAAAGTTGAGACTGCTGAAGAAATGTTAAGAGCTACACAAAATAGCTTGCCAGCAGACGTTGCTGTTTTTTCTGCAGCCGTTGCAGATTATAAAACAAAAAAAATAGAACATAATAAAATTAAGAAAAATGACAATTTAAATTTATCTTTGGAAAAAAATATTGATATTTTAAGTCTTGTCTCAAATCACAACTTATATAGACCGAGAATTGTTATTGGGTTTGCTGCAGAAACAGAAAATTTAGAAAAAAATTCGTTAAAAAAACTATCTGAAAAGAATTGTGATTGGGTTATTTCTAATGATGTATCAGATAATACTATTGGATTTGACTCGGATTACAATGAGGTGACAATCTATTACAAAGATAAGTCTAAAAATAAAGAATTTTTATCAAAAAGAAACAAAGCTCAAATCGCAGATATGATCACTGAAAAAGTGATTCACGATTTAAATTAATCTTTAAAATGAAAAGCTTATTAAGCGAAAATCAAATTGTTAGATTTGAGAAACAAATTCTATTAAAAGAAATAGGAGTAATTGGACAAAAAAAACTTCTAAAATCTAAGATATTAATAATTGGAGTTGGTGGTCTTGGATGTCCAATAGTAGACATCTTATCAAGAGCTGGAGTTGGTGAAATTGGAATTGTTGATAATGATGTGGTAAGTCTATCAAATATTCACAGGCAAACTTTATTTGACAATAATGATTTAGGAAAAAGTAAAGTTTCAGTAGTCAAAAATAAAGTAAAAAAAATAAATTCAGAGATAAAAGTTAAAATATTTAAAAAAAAGATAAACTTCAATAATGTAAATCTTATTGGTAAAAATTTTGATTATATTATTGATGGATCAGATAATTTCAAAACAAAACTTCTTTTGAATGATTATTGCAGGAATAAAAAAAAAAAATTTATTAGTGGTGCTGTAAGTAAATTTGACGGACATGTATTTTCTTTTAATTTTAAAAAAAAAAATTCTCCATGTTTAAGGGATTTTTTCCAAAATATAGAAATAGATGGAGATTTTTTTAATTGTGAAGAAGATGGTGTCGTAGGTACTCTTTCATCAATTATTGGCAATATTCAAGCAAATGAAGTTTTGAAAAGAATTCTTGATATTGGAACTTGTCTTGAAAATGAAGTTTTAATTGTAAATATTCTGAACCTAAATCTAAGAAAAGTAAAGATTAAAAGTTTAAAAAATTCTTAATGTCAAAAATAAAAATATTAACTTTTTGTTTATTTTTTTTAACTATAAATACTAATGTATTCAGTAAAGAAGAAAATTATTTTTTAACTTTAAAAAATAATAAAGTAAATGTGAGATATGGTCCTGGTTTTGATTACAAAATTAAGTATGTTTATAAAAAAAAAAATCTACCTATTTTGGTAATTGATAAAAAAGATAACTTTAGAAGAATTATTGATCTCAACAAAAATAGTGGCTGGATACACAGAACTCAACTTAAAAAAAGCAAATCTATTATTTTATTGAATAGTCAAATTTTATTTAGTAGTCCTAGTAAATTTTCTAAACCTCTTGTTAAATTGTTAAAAGGTAGACTTTTAATAGTTGATAAGTGTAAACTTAAGTGGTGCAAAATTAAAACTATCAATTACCAAGGCTGGGTATATAACGAGGGAAATTGGGGAATTAAAGAGTAAGGTAAATTTATTTATGTAGCTGATATAGAATGTAAATATTTAAGCATAGTTTCAACATTACTAACTTCAAAAGGATCTTTATCATTACTTTCGTCATTTTTATTTTCTTCGATAAACATTTTTAGTATTTTTCCATTATCAATATATGCAGAGTATCTCCATGATCTTTTTCCAAAACCCTGTTTTGGTTTGTTTACCAACATCCCCATACCTTCAGTAAATACACCTTCTCCATCTCCAATTGGTTTTACTTTTTTAATATTTTGATCTCTAAACCATGCATTCATTACAAATGCGTCATTTACTGATAGACAATAAACTTCATCAACATATTTTTTTAAATCTTCATATTTTTCCTCATATCCAGGTAGTTGTTGAGATGAACAAGTTGGTGTATAAGCTCCGGGAAGAGAAAATAAAACTATCTTTTTATCCTTAAAAATCTCATTTGAAGTTAAATCTTTCCATTTTCCACCAATCGAGCATCCGCCACCTAAATTTTGATTGTCTCCTTCTCGAGCCTTAAATACTACATTTGGTATATTTTCGTTTTGAATCATGATTACATTATAATCATTCTAAAAAATATTTCAATAGATTAGAATAATTATAATATACTATCTAAATGTATGATTTTGTTAAATTATTCTTGATTTTGATTATCATTATCGACTTTTACTAGAACTTCAATCGATTTTATTTTCTTACCGGGTATCCCTTTTCTAATATTCACAGGATCTACATCCTTATCTTCTAAATCTATAAGTTCAGAAGTTTCTTCATCAAAAAAGTGATGGTGTGTTGAGGTATTAGTATCAAAATAGCTCTTATCTGAATTAATAGAAATCTCTTTTAAATAGCCCTTTTTAGTAAGTGAATGAATAGTATTATATACTGTTGCCAAGGCAATTTTTTCATTAGTCTTGTTTTTGATAATTTCTACTAAATCATTAATAGAAAAATGAAAAGTATGGTCTCTTTCAAATAGAACTTCACATATTTTAATTCTTTGTCTGGTAGGTCTTATCCCTGAACTTCTTAGTTTATTGGTATATTTACTGTTCACTTTAATGATAATTATAATTATTCTAAACAAAATGTATATAATAATGTCAATAAATCAAGTATGAAGTTGAAGCCATGAAAAAAAACTCTTTTTCCTATGATGATCTAATAAGTTGCGGAAAAGGCGGTCTTTTTGGACCTGGAAATGCTAAACTTCCACTTCCTCCAATGTTAATGTTTGATAGAATAACACAAATAAACGAAAATGAGGGCTCCTTTAAAAAAGGATTTATAAAGGCCGAGCTAGACATAAAAGATGATTTGTGGTTTTTTGAATGTCATTTTAATGAGGATCCTGTAATGCCAGGTTGTTTAGGACTTGATGCAATGTGGCAATTAGTTGGTTTCTATTTAGGTTGGCTTGGAAACCCTGGTAAGGGTAGAGCTTTAGGTGTGAATGCTGTAAAATTCACTGGAGAAGTTCTTAAAAATGTTAAAATGGCATCATACGAAATTGATATGAAAAGAATACTTATTAAAGAGGGCACAACAGTTGGGCTTGCAAATGGAATTTTAAAAGCAGATGGCAAAAAAATTTATTCTGCAGAAAATTTGAAAGTAGGTTTATTTAAATCATGAGGAGAGTAGTAATCACTGGATTAGGTATAATTTCTTGCCTTGGAAATAATCAAAATGAAGTAAAGGAATCATTGCTTAATTCAAAATCAGGAATTTCTTTTTCTGAGGAGTATAAAGAACATAATCTTAGAAGTCATGTACACGGAAAACCAAAAATAAAACTTGAAGATCATATAGATAGAAAAACTATTAGATTTATGGGATCTGGATCTGCATATAATTATATTGCAATGAAAGAAGCTATAGAAGACTCAGGTTTAGAGGAAAAAGATGTAAGTAATTTTAAAACAGGAATTGTAATGGGCTCGGGTGGTCCTTCAATTGAAAATGTAATTTTAGCAGCAGACAAAACTAGAGCTAAAACTCCAAAGTTGATGGGTCCCTTTATTGTACCGAGAACGATGGCTAGCACAGCATCAGCAACTCTTGCTGTTCCATTTAAAATTAAAGGAACAAATTATACAATGAGCTCAGCTTGTGCAACTAGCGGTCACTGTATTGGTAATTCAATGGAACTTATTCAAATGGGTAAACAAGATGTTATTTTTGCTGGAGGAAGTGAAGAAATCCATTGGGCTATGACAGCAATGTTTGATGCTATGACGGCTTTATCCTCAAAATATAATGCTACCCCAGAAAAAGCATCTAGAGCTTATGATAAAACTAGAGATGGTTTTGTAATTGCTGGTGGTGCTGGTGTACTGGTGCTAGAGGAATATGAACACGCAAAAGCAAGAGGTGCAAATATTTATGCAGAATTAACTGGTTATGGAGCAACATCAGATGGACATGATATGGTCGCCCCATCTGGTGAAGGAGCTGTTAGGTGTATGAAAATGGCACTTGCGACATCAAAAAATAAAATTGATTATATAAACACCCATGGAACTTCAACTCCAGTGGGAGATATTACAGAATTAAATGCAGTAGGTGACACTTTTGGAACAGAAATTCCAAAAATAAGTTCAACCAAATCCTTATCAGGACATCCACTAGGAGCAGCATCTGTTCATGAAGCTATTTATAGTTTAATTATGATGAAAAATAATTTCATTACTGCCTCAGCAAATATAAATGATATGGATGATGATGCTAAAAAATTTCCAATAATTATACAAACAGAAAAAAATGTGGAATTAAATTCTGTAATGTCTAATAGCTTTGGCTTTGGTGGAACAAATGCAACTTTAATTTTTGAGAAAGTTTAATCAATGAGTATAATGAAGGGCAAAAAAGGTCTAATAATGGGTGTTGCTAATGAAAGATCTATTGCCTGGGGAATAGCACAAAAACTATCAGATGCAGGCGCTGAATTGGCATTTACTTATCTTGGAGATGCATTAAAAAAAAGAGTTGTTCCTTTAGCTGAAAAGCTCAAATCTAAAATAACTTTTAGCTGCGATGTAGAAAATAAAGATGATGTAATAAAATTATTTGAAGATGTTAAAAATCAGTGGGGGCAAATTGATTTTGTTGTTCATGCAGTTGCATTTTCAGATAAATCAGAATTATCAGGTGAATATTTGAACACAACTAGAGAAAATTTTTTGAGAAGCATGTTAATTTCATGTTTTTCCTTTACAGAGGTTGCAAAAGAGTCTTCTAAAATAATGAAAGAAGGTGGAAGTATGATTACCTTAAGTTATGAAGCAAATAAGGCTATACCAAATTACAATGTTATGGGTGTATGTAAGGCCGCACTAGAGTCTAGTGTTAAATACTTAGCTAGAGATCTAGGAGCTAAAGGTGTCAGGGTAAATGCTATAAGCGCAGGACCAATCAAAACTCTAGCAGCATCTGCAATTGGTGACGCAAAGTTTTTGTATAAATGGAACGCTGATCACTCGTTTTTGAAAAGGAATGTCAATAACTTAGATGTTGGAAATTCTGCACTCTATTTATTAAGTGATATGGCAAGTGGTGTAACGGGTGAAATCCATTATGTTGATGCAGGTTATAATAAAATGGGAATGCCAGACCCAAAAAATATTACTTAAATTTGGGATAATACTAATTTTAATTTGGTTCGCTATTTGTATAATATTTCTAAAAAAATTATTGAACTAACTGATTTTTTTAAAAGAGAATCTTATAAAGAATTACTTAAAAAATCAAAAAAACTAGAAAAAGAAAATACAGAAATTGAAAATTTTCATTTTTACCATAATTTAATCGGATTAACACATCTTAAATTAAAAAATTGGCAAACTGCAATTTACTATTTTAATAA
>MDTB01169689.1_pt1 | contig 18931 bp, 20 predicted proteins | sample 811161 | NCBI WGS metagenome assembly MDTB01 (sample SAMN05326650, study PRJNA326480) | marine metagenome | isolation source: seawater | place: Mediterranean Sea | collected 2009
TGTAGTTAAAACAGTATAAAGAATTGGAAGCATCATTTTTCTACTAGCCTCAAAAACAGCTTGGTCTTTTGTTAATTGAGGAAATTCTTTTTTTAATTGTAAAAATCTAACAGTTACGTGGATATTCATTGCCATATTCAATATCAGCATTAAAGCAATAAAATTTGAGGAAATTACAGTTACTTTCCATCCAATTAATCCTAAGAGACCAACCATTATAATTACTGAAGTTGCACAACCTAATAACGGCATTACCACCCATTTCAAATTTCTAAAAATAAACCAAAGAGTTAAAATAATAAAAATGAATACTCCAACTCCAAAAACCACTATGTCACTCTTTATATAACTCGTCATATCGTCAGCAATCATTGGAATGCCTCCTAAATGAATTTTTGCGTCTTGCCCGTATTTATCTATTATATCTCTTATTTCAGTTATATTTTGATGATTTCTAATATTATATAAATTTTTGTAATCTTCATACTCTTTAGTAAAATTTTTATATTTGATTTTTTCTTCTTTCGATAAACCTGCATCTTTAGACTGATCAAAGTATTTATCTTTTATTTTTAAATATTCAGCTAACCTTTCATCTTTTTTTAGATAAATTACAACTCCTGAAGTTTTACCATCTTCACTAATAACGTAATTTTTGTAAATAGGACTATTAATGATTTCATCAAAACCTCTTTTTTTATCAATTTCAGGATAGGCTAAAGTTTTATAATTCTTTAATCTATCCATTAGTCCTTCGTCTGTACTTTTTAAAAGAGGAACGTCGATTACTGTTATGACACTATCTACCCAGGATAATTTTTCAATTTTAGACTTAAGTAATTGAAGATTAAGGATTGTATCTTTATCAGTAAAACTTGAAATTGGTGTATAAGTTAAAACAAGAAAATCTTTTGACCCGTAAGTTTGATTTATTTCTCTAAGGTACTTTAGATCAGGATCTCCTTCAAGCAGAAGCGCATCAGAAGAAGCGTCCAAATTAAAATTTTTTGACTGATAAAGCGAAAAAACAATTGCAAACGTGATTAAAAGAAGAGTTATTTTTGAGAAATCTATTACTATCTTTTTGTAAATTCTAGCAAACATATAGCAATTTCAGATATATCTTAATTATGTTATAACTAAAGAAGAAATTAAGGTTAATTTTTGCCTAAATCTTTAAATTTTGTATAAATTCCCTCAAACTCTACTTTCACGGTGCCAGTAGGGCCATGCCTTTGTTTACCTAAAATAATATCTGCCAATCCATTAACGTCATTCATTTTTGATTGCCACTCAGCATGTTCTATAGAGCCTAATTTTGGTTGTTTTCTTTCCAAATAATAAGCTTCTCTGTATACAAACATCACAACATCAGCATCTTGTTCTATTGATCCCGACTCCCTTAAATCTGCCAATTGCGGTTGTTTATCATCTCTTTGCTCGACCGCTCTAGATAATTGAGACAATGCTAGTACTGGCACAGACAACTCTTTAGCTAAAGCTTTTAAGCCTTGAGTTATTTCTGAAATTTCCTGAACTCTTCCTTCATTTTTATTTGAGCTTGATCTCATCAACTGTATGTAATCAACAACAATTAGATTTAACCCAAATAATCTTTTTATTCTTCTAGCTCTATTACTCAAAGTAGCTATCGTAATAGCAGGTGTTTCATCAATATATAGAGGTAAATTATAAATATTTCGAGAGGTCTCAATATATCTATTGATTTCTTCTTCTGTAACTTTACCACGTCTAATATCATCAGATTTAATTCTAGCTTGTTCAGAGAGAATTCTAGTTGATAATTGTTCTGATGACATTTCCAATGAAAAGAAAGCAATTGAGGATTTTTCTTGTCTTTTTAAAATAAATTGAGCAGCATTATAAGCAATATTAGTTGCTAAAGCAGTTTTACCCATAGAAGGTCTGCCTGCCAAAATAATTAAATCAGATTTATGTAGACCACCTAATTTTTCATCTAAGTCTGCAAGTCCAGTAGGGACACCAACTATACCCTGATCATTTTGCATAGCTAATGTAGCCATCTCAATAGTTTGATCTAAAGCTTGATTAAATTTTAAAAATGATTGAGAAAAGCTTCCTCTTTCAGCTAAATCAAAAAGAGATTTCTCTGTTGTTTCAATAATATTTTCAGCGTTTTGCTCTTGAGCATTTGCATTTAAAGTGTCAGTAGATAATTTATCAGAAATTTGAACTAACTCTCTTCTTAAATACATTTCGTGAATAATTTTGGCATAGTCTAGTGCTTGTTTCACAGATCCAGAAAATCTGGTTAATTTAACTAAGTACTCAGTACCCCCTACCTCGTTAAGCATATTATCTTTTTCAAAGAAATTTTTTAATGTAATTGGGTTTGCAATCATCCCTTTATTATTTAAACTTTCGATAACTTCATAAATTTTAACATGCGCAGGATCATAAAATATATTTGAACTAACTAAGGTAGAAACTTCATCAATTATATCGTTATTTACCAGTATAGATCCTAGAAGGGCTTGTTCAGCTTCCAAATTTGATGGCTGTTTATTTTCTGAATTATTTTGAAGAGATTTAATTTCTTTCACAAAAATATAATAAGATTATGAGGTCGTCTTTAAAGAAAAAAGTTACACACTTTTTTTTAATATCTGTGGAAAAGTTATTTAGATTTAATCTTATCTATTTTGATAGAAATATTTGATTTTACTTCTGAATGAAAATTGATTTCAACATTAAATAAACCAATCTTATTTAAATCTTCCTTCAAAATTAGCTGCGAAGGACTTACTTCAGCGTTAATTTCTTCTCTTATTAAATTTGTTATTTCTTTTGGTTTTATAGAACCATATAATTCGCCATTTTCTTTACTTTCTTTATTGAAAGTAAAAATTTTTTTATCTATAAGTTTTGCTACGTCTTTAAATTTGTTTTTAATTTCATTATTTTTTTTATTAAGTTCGTCTTTTTTCTTTTTCACAAATTCTTGACTTTCTTTACTAAATCTCAAAGCCTTACCTTGTTTCAATAGAAAATTTCTACCATACCCATTTTTGACAATAACTTTGTCTCCGATATTTCCTAAATTGAGAATATTTTCTAATAAAATTATTTCCATACTATATAAGACCTAAAATTTTAGCTTTTTTTATTTCTTTAGTTAACTTTTTTTGCTTGCCAAAAGAAACTGATGAAATTTTAGACGAAATAATTTTTCCGTTATCAGAAGTATATTTTTTTAATAAAGCTATATTTTTGTAATCTACAATTGGACCGTTTTTAACAGATAAAGGACATTTTTTTGAAAATTTACCGTCATTTTTTTGAAATAAACTTAGTTTATTAAGTGAATTTGAATTTCTTTTTTGGAATTTTTTATTTTTTCTTTTCATTGTTATTAATTTTAAAGAATTCATTTTTTGTATCTAACTTTTTATATTTGACTGTCAGATATCTTATAATTGAATTATCTATTTTTAATTTTTTGTCAATTTCATTTAATGTATTATTGTCTCCTTGAAATTTATAATGAATATAGAAACCTTTTTTATAATTTTTAATTTTATTAGCTAGGTTTATAAGTCCCCATTCTTCAATCTTTACAACTTTACCAGAGGATTTATTTATAATGTCACTATATTTATCTTTGATAGTTTTTAAATCTTTTTCAGCTATATCTTGTTTAGCTACAATAGTATTTTCGTAAAAAGCCATAATTTTTATGTTAATTAAGTTTTATTAATTATTTATAAAAAGTGGTTTATACTATAATGAATGTTTATAGCAACACTAATAATTGTTATAAATACTGATATAAATGGCTGCTTTATTATTTCCGGGACAAGGTTCACAATTAGTTGGTATGGGATTGGAATTCTATACAAATTTTGGACTTGTTAAAAAAATATTTAAACAGGCTGATGAAAAATTAAATTATCCAATTACTAAATTAATTCTTGAAGGCCCAAAAGAAGCGCTACAATTAACTAAAAATACACAACCAGCAATTTTAATAGTTAGTCATTCAATTTTTAGAGTTTTGAAAGATGAATATGGTTTTGATTTAAGTTCGTTCAAATTTTTTGCAGGGCACTCATTAGGAGAATATAGCGCATTAGTTTGCTCAAATTCTTTAAATTATGAGGATGCTATATATTTATTACATGAAAGAGGAAAAGCGATGCAAGAAGCCGTGCCAGTTGGGTCAGGAAGCATGATGGCAGTTTTGGGAATAAAAATAGATGACATTACCCAACTATTAAAAACAAAGAAGGATAAAGGTATTTGTGAAGTAGCTAATGATAATGCAAACGGACAAGTAATTGTGAGCGGAGATAAAGAAGGCATTGAGTCTTTTCAAATACTATTAAAAGAAAAGAAAATAAAAACAATACCGCTTAAAGTAAGTGCACCTTTTCATTGCTCATTAATGAAGCCAGCGGCCAATGCTATGGAAGAAAAAATCAATAGCACTCAATTTAGAGACCCTTCATTGAAAATAATAAGTAACGTAACCGCAAGTCCAGTATCAAATTCGGAAGATATTAAAAGATTATTAATTGAACAAATTTTCTCTACAGTCAAATGGCGTGAAAGTATAATTAAAATGCAAAAAGAAGGCGTTAAAACTTTTATCGAAATAGGGCCAGGTAAGGTATTAACTGGAATGGTAAAAAGAACATCAAAAGAAGCAAATTGCTTTTCAATTAACTCGATTGCTGATATTAAAAAATTAAAAGATGAATTTAAAAAATAAGAAAATTTTGATTACTGGTGCAACTGGGGGAATAGGTAATTCTTTAGTAAAAAAATTTTATGATCTTGGATCAACGATTTTAGCTACAGGAACAAATGAAGAAAAACTTAATAATTTAAAAAAAGACTATCCTAAAATTATAGTTGAGAGATTTAAATTAGATGAGCATGACAAAATTGAAAACTTTATTGAAATTATTTATGAAAAATTAGATGGATTAGATATTTTGGTTAATAATGCTGGAATTACTTTAGATAATTTATCAATAAGATTAACTCAAGAAAACTGGAAAAAAGTTCTTGATATAAATTTAACATCAACTTTTCTAATGTGTAAATATTCAATTAAAAAAATGCTAAAAAAAAAATATGGAAAAATTATAAATATTACCTCTATAGTTGGACATACAGGCAATTTGGGTCAAGCAAATTATGCAGCATCAAAAGCTGGAATCATAGCCTTTTCGAAAAGTCTAGCTATTGAATACGCAAAAAAAAAATTTTTGTAAATTGTGTATCACCTGGATTTATAAAAACTGATATGACGGATGAGATTAATGAAGAAATTAAGAAAACTTTAATTAGCAAAATACCATCCGGAGAACTAGGAAGCGGAGAAGATGTTTCTAATTGTGTGGCATTCCTAGCATCTGACATGGCTGATTACATTAATGGAGAAACCATTCATGTGAATGGTGGAATGTATATGGCTTGACAATTCTTATTAATAATCTATTAAGAAATTGTATTAATTAGAAAGGAATTCATGGCAGAAGATATAAAAGGCAAAATAAAGAAAATAGTTTCTGATCATTTAGGTATAGAAGAGGAAAAAGTTACGGATGAGGCAAGTTTTATAGACGATTTAGGTGCAGACAGCTTAGATACTGTAGAGTTAGTAATGGCTTTTGAGGAAGAATTTGGTTCAGAAATATCAGATAGTGAAGCAGAAAAAATTTTAACAGTAGGTGACGCAATAAAGTTTATTGAGAGCAAAACATCTTAAAATTTTAAAATATTGAAGCGTTAATGAATTCTTCTGAAGATAATATTATGGTTATTTTGTCTTCCCCATCTGGTGTTGGAAAAACCACAATCACAAAAAAATTACAACAAAAATATAACAATTTTAAGATTTCAGTTTCTCATACAACAAGGCCTCCGAGATCAAACGAAGTTGATGGTGTTGATTATAATTTTGTATCGAAAAAAAAATTTGAACAGTTGATAAAAAATAATGAATTTTATGAATTTGCCAAAATTTTTGACAATTATTATGGCACTGTAAAAAAAAATGTAGATGATATCTTAAAGGAAAAAGATGTTATATTCGATATTGATTGGCAAGGTACCAAACAATTTTCTAAATTTAAAAAAAAAAATTTAATAAAATTATATTTAATTACTGATAATAAAAATGAGCTTAAAAAAAGGCTCTTAAATCGTAATCAAAATACCAAAGAAGAGGTAAAAAAAAGATTTAATTCATTTGATGAAGATGTAAAACATTGGAATGATTATGACTATATAATTATTAATAAAAATCTTGAATTATGTTTTAAACAGATAGAAAATATTATTTTAAATTTTAAAAAAAAAAGTCAACTATTCTCAAAAACTTCTGTAATTTTGTAAAACATTTTAGGTTCCAGATTTTCTGGTCTTAGGTTAAGATCTAACTTCTTAATTTTATCTAGTTTTTCGTGGTTTAATAATTTTTTAATATTTTTATTAATTTTTTTCCGTTTATTTGAAAAAAGAACATTTGTTACTTTTTCTAAACTTGTTATTTTTTGAATATCAAATTTTTTATTTTTAAAAGTTTTAAAATGTATAACTATAGAAGTTACTTTGGGCTTTGGGAAAAAACAGTTAGGAGAAACAAAAAACTTATTTATTTTTTTTAAATTAAGTCCTGCTATAATTGATAGCCTACCGTAATGTTTTGCTGGATATTTTGCGATAATTCTTTCACCTAATTCTTTTTGAAACATTAGTACTAAATCACTGATTTTCAAATCAATATTCTTTATTTTTAATAACTTAATAAGTATTTGAGAAGATATATTGTAAGGAAGATTACCTATGAGGATTAATTTTTTTTTTTTAAGGTTTCAAAATTAAATCTAAGTACATCGGTATTGTGTATTTTTATTTTTCCATAAAGTGAATATTTTTCGTGCAGATATTTTGCCAACTCACTATCTTTTTCTAAAAGAGTTAACGATTTGGGTTTTTTTCTTAATATTTCGTCTGTAAGCGCACCTTTCCCAGGGCCAATCTCAACAATGTCTTTACCATCAATTTTGGTTAAGCCTAATATTTTTCTGACGATATTTTTATCTTTTAAGAAATTTTGTCCTAATGATTTTTTGTAAAACTTCATAAATTAGACTTATGAATGTAATAAATACAATTTAACAAACTTAAAAAATTAGAATTTTTTTTTAATATCCTGTTTCTTGCAACTCCATGATCAGGAGATACTCTAGTATATTTCAAGCCTAAAGTTAAATTGATTGCATCAAATTTAAATATTGCTTTAAACGGGGCTAATATTTGATCGTGGTACATACCAACAATTATGTCATAACTAGTGTAATCACTTATAAAAATAGTATCAGCTGAATGCGGACCATCTATTTTTACTCCTAGATTTTTAAGAGACTTAATGGCCGGTATAATAATTTTTTTTTCTTCCGAGTCTTTCTTGAGCTCCGCATTATGAGGATTAAGACCAAGAATAGCCATTCTAGGTTTTTTATTATATTTTTTAAAGTACCAATTATGCATAGTTTTAATTTTTTTTAATATTATCTTTTTGTTAATTTTATAAGGAATATTTTTAATATTTAAGTGAGTTGTTATAGGAGATACTGCTAATTTCTTATTTTTTATAATCATTACCTCTGAATTGTCTCTAACCCCGCATTTTTTAGCTAAATACTCTGTTACACCAATAATTTTTTTTTTTAAGAAGTCTTTTGTCTATTGGACAATTTATTATTCCAGCAACATTTTTATTCAAACCTAATTTATGCGCAAGGTTTAAAGATTTTAAAACAAATTTTGAGGATGAGTTAATAGAAATTTTGAATGAATTTGTATAATTAAGATCAATATCTAAAATTTTCAACTTATTGTTTGATACATCAAATATATTTTTTACTTTTATAAGTCCAATTTTATATTTTAGTTTTGTAAATTGATCTTTTAGCAATTTATAATTGGAGACTAAATAAATATTTTTCTTTAGTTGATTGGGAAGCTTGATCCAACATTTATAAATAATCTCAGAATTAATACTATTAGGATCACCGGTAACAAGAATTATTTTTTTTTTTCATTTATATTCTATAAAAAAATTATTTTTAAGTTTTGATAAATGACTTTTAGAGTATAAATCAAACATTTCATTTCGCTTTTGATCTAAAAGTGTATTTTTTAACTTATCTGCATCTATATTATTTTCAATATCTCTTGTTGAATTTAATTTTAAAAATAAAATATTATCAACTTCAATAATAGGTTCGCTTATCTGACCTGGTTTCATTTTTTCAACAATATTATATATTCTTTTTGATAACATTTTTTCATTTATCCAACCTAAATTTCCTTTTTGAGATGCTGTACTTGATATACTTAGTTTAAGTGCAGTACTTTCAAAACCGTTACTCTTTATTTCTTGTAAAATTTTCAAAGTCAATTTCTCATTGGTTTCAGCAGTACTTTTTAAAATTTCTATTTCAGATAAATTATATTCTTTTGAAACTGACTTTGAATTTAATATTTTATTTACTTCTTCTATTATTAAAGATTGATTGATTTCAATTTTATTAGAATATTGTCTAAATATAAATTGCCTCCATTTAAATTCTGTCTCTATTTCCTTAATATATAAATTGAAATCTAAATCATTGTTTTTAAATTTTTCCTTAATTGTAAATTTATCGTTGGAAGTTGATCTAAGAATATAATTGTTAACTTTTGTTTTATCGGCTTTAAAATTATATTTTTCTAACTCAACCTCTTTTAATTTTAGTAAAATTAGGTTTTCTAGAATTTGACTTTTTATATTATTAATATTTTTTTGATTAACCTCAGTATTTGATAAGAAGAGGGATCTTAATATTTTATTCTTTACCTCATAACTTGTTATTATTTTATTTCCAACTTTTAAAACAATTTTATTCTCTATATTTGACTTTGCATCAAAAAGTAAAAAAATATTTACTATTAAAAAATAAATTAAAAATAAATTTCTCTTCATTAATCAAATTTTGGGCTATCCAAATTACCAAAAGGAACTAATGTTAACTTAAACATTAAAGAATCCTCTGGCTCCAATTCTGTGTCGTTATAAAATTCCCTACGATAAACAAGACCAGCTCTCAGACAATCATTAATATATTCATAACTTAAATCATAAAATTCTGATGAGTCAGTGGTTAAATTACGTTTTGTTTTGAAAGATAATAGCCCTTTATCTTTATTCTTTAAACTAAGTTCAGATTTAAAGTAATCTTGATTACCTATATGCTTTCTTTCATTTAAATAATTGAAACCGATTTTTAATTTATTATTATTATATTCTGATCCAAATTCGCTATAATTTAAATCATTATAGTTTTGATCAATAGCAAATTCATAATTAAAATTTAAATTATCATTAAATTTAAATGTACTTTTTCCTACTAAATCTGAAAGTTTTTCATTTAAACTACTCTTATCATTCATCTTCTTATTTTCTTTTTCACTTATGACTTGTGCTAAAGAAAAATCAAAATTGGTTTTATTATTGTTATCTTTGATTTTATAATCGAGTCCAATTGTTCCATTTAGCCCTGTTTCATAATTATTTATATTTGAAACTTTGTTTAGATTAAAAGCGTTTAGAGGATTAAGTCTAGATCCCTCTAAATCCTGTCTCATACTGCCTGGAGAATATCTAACAAACCATTTCGGTTTAAATAAATGTTTTGAAATACCTGTATCCTTTGTAAAATTGATTTCTGACAGAATTCCTAAAGAGTTATAAATTTCATAAACTGGATCATCTTTATAAATATCTACATTTTTACTCTCATAATTGATATTTTTAATATTAGCTAAAATTTTAGAACTAATACCGTTGTCAAAATTAATATCATTAGATGTTAAATTTAGATCATTTATGAAAAAACTTGTAAATTTATTAGTATCATATTTGTGTGCTTTGTAATTTGTTTGTAATTCTAGATTTCCTAATTTTTCGTTAAAAAATAAATTTTTATCTAAAGTAATTTCTGGTAAATTATATTCATACTTATCCTCGTAGTCATCTTTCATAGTCTCATAAATACTACCGTTTAAACCAAAAAATAAATCCTCTCTTTCTTGAGTGAATTCAAAAGAGTTTTCTAATGTATCTTGATTAAAATCAACTAAGTTAGATTTAATTTTATATAACTTTAGATATTTGTCATTCGATACCTCTTGTACGGTTAAATCTAAAGTATTTTCAAAACCTTTTTTATCTTTATAATTTTTAACAAATTTACCAAAAAAATGAGATTTATCTCCCCCTTTTTTTGTAGTATTTGTTTTTTTATATCCTTCGGTGTATCCAAAATCTGTGAGTAGATTTGAATTTTTAAAAGCCTGATGGTATTCCCCCAGAAATAGAGGATGTTCAGTATAATACATCCTATTTGTAAATGTAAAATTTTTGTCTTTACCAAAATCAAAAAAATATGGAATGGACACTCCGCTTCCTAAATTTTTAGAGTCTGATAAGGTCGGTGGTAAAAAGCCAGACCTCCTGTCGACAGTTGGATCAGGGTGTGAAAGTCTAGGAAAATAAAATATAGGTAAATTATATACCTTTACAACAGCATTTTCATAATAAATTGTTTTTTTTAAATTATCATGGATCATTTTCTTTGATTTTATTGCCCAAGGTGGACACGAATCATTTTCCCTGTATTGGCATAAAGTAAAAATACTTTTACTAAAACTACTTTTTGCTTTTGTAATTTTAGTAGTATTTGAAAAAATTCGAGGGTCATTTTTCTTATTAATCTTAAAATTTTCATCATTTAAGAATGTTTTTGAGTCAGTCCCTAAAACCTCTTTTTTTTTTGTATCTATATAAATTTGTGAAAAATTATATTTATTTTTCTTAGCATCTATTATTTCTATTAACCCAATTGACTTAAATAAGTTTTTTTCAGACAAATATTGAAAATTTTCAAAATAGATCTTATTTTTATCTTGATCTTCTAGATATGATTTTTGATTTGAACTTATAATTTTATTTGTATCATCAACAAAAAAATTTTTACCTGTTAAGATATAATTATTAATTGTCTTAATTGTTGTTTCACCTTTAGTTTTAAAAATTTTATCTTTTTCGTAATATTCGGCGTATTCGGTTAGTAATTTGTTATTTTTTTTATCTAAAATAACAATATTTTTTTGCAAAATTAATAGGCCATCTTTTTTAACATGTTTTGCAAAATCGCTTTTTATAATGCTATTTTGAGTTTTTACGACAACTTCATTTTCAAATATAGTAATATTATTATCTTTATCAAATGAAATATTTTTTGCTTCAATTGAAATGTTTTCAGCAAATGCGTTTTTAAAAAAAAAAAATTGAAAAAAAAATTGTTATAATTTTATTTTTCATTAATTTGAATAACTCCAACTAAGGTAAATAAACTCATAGTAATTATTGGCGTCCATATAGAGAGTATCAGAGGAATTCTATCAGTTTTCCCCAATGCTAATGATAAATCCTTAAAATAATAAACTATAGAGCTTACTAATAATCCTATTATTATAAATCTAAAATTATCAGAATATTTCATTGTATGTAAAGTTAAAATAGCTGCTAAAGCTGTCATCACAAATAGATAAAAAGGTAAAGTCATCATAGAGTGAAAATTTTGTTTTAAAAAACTTTTGTTATAGCCTTTTTTTAATAAAACTTTAAAATTAACCATTATCTCAAGAAAAGATAAAGTATCTGAATTATTAAATAAATTAGTAATCTTATCATGATTATAAATGGATTTTATTTTATAAATACTATGTTTTTTTTCGTTAAAAACACCGTCAATTAAACTTAAAATTTTAACATCTTCTAAAATCCAATCCGTAGACTTGATATTTCCTTTTTTTGCAATTATTTTTTTTTCTAACTTATAATTTTTATTTAATTGAAAAATTTCAATATCTTTGATTTCATAACCAAAGGGTTTAGATGCAGTGATAATTCTTTCTTTATTGTCAGTAGTTTCTTTAATCCATAAACCATTTTTATTGAAATTTACAAGGTGATCAATGTCTCTCGCATAATTTGATTTTGTCTTTTCGTAGTATTTGGCCAATGATGAAGTAACAGGATTTACGAAAAATAAAATCAACCATCCCAAAACAAAAGAAGTAAAAGCTAATATAAAAAATAATTTTAAATTTGAAAAACCATAAATTTTTAATATTAATAAATCTTTATTGTTTCTAATTGATATCATAAACCATAAACTTGAAATAAAAGTTATAAATGGCAAAAGTTTAATTACTAAGCTTGGAACAAATATACTTGTTAAAATGAGTGGCACGACAATACCCACTTCAGTATTTTTGAAAAATTCAACCTCTTCGAACAAATTTAAAATTACTCCAAAACAATAAATTATTAAAACAATAATAATAAATTTTTTTATAAAATTTTTTAATATGTAATTTAAAATTAAATTATTCATTCTTATTTTGAAAATTTATAGTTTAATAGTGGATAAAATAAAACCAACATTAAAATTGGAATTATAAAATAAATCATTCTTAAGACCTCATTAGTTCCAGTGTATTTAAGGATTAATTCCACAAAAACTAATATAAAAAAACTGTAAGAAAAAATAAAAAAATTTTTTAAAAATAAATTTTCGTTTTTAATTAATAAAAAAGAACAGATTAAGGCTAATATTGGAATATAGGTTGGTAAAATTATTCTCCTAATTAAAACAGGTATAATTTCCTTCCTCGCATTACTGTTGCAAAAACTTAATTTGGTACTTTTTTTTGTAAAACAACTTAAAAGCTTCAATGTAGATGTTTCTTGTAATTTAAATGCCTTAATTACAGTAGTCGTAAGTTCGTCTAGGTTTATGTTTAGTTGTTCAAAGATTATAATTTCATTTTTGTTATCAAGTTTTTTATTAGAAATTATTTGACCATTAATTAAGAATATAGATTTTTTTTTAACTATACCTTGTTCGGCGATTATAGTAGTGCTATTTACTTTTGTATTATTGGAAGAAAAATTTCTTAAGTTATTTCCTGTATCGTATAAAAACACGTTTTTAACTTCGTTATTAATTTTTTTTTCAACAAAAAAAGTGAGATCCTCGAATGAGTCTGAAAATTGCTGAGATCTTATAGTTGGCAAAAAAGAATTAAATTTAGTTTCACTTAATAATTGTCTTGATTTATTTAAAGCCATTGGTGTTAAGTATGTAGAAAATATTAAGTAAAAAAACATAACTGCAAAAGATGTAAATAATAGCAAGTTTAGTATTACTGTTTTTTTTACACCAGTAGACCACAAAATTATAAATTCACTATTGTTTTTATGTTTTAATATGAAAATAATTAATGAGATCAAAAAAGCCAAAGGGAAAAACTTTGGAGCAATTCCAAATATATTTAGTATTGAATAAAAAAAATAAGTTTTTAAAGAATACCCATTTTCGATTATCAATTCCAAGAAATTTACTGCTCTTACTGTAAGAGCTATTAAAGATAAACCAAGTATAATGGTTAGAAATGTTTTAATTATCTCTAAGAAATAATTTGTGTAAATTTTGTTCCGAAGCATTTATATATTTTGTATATAAGTAATTCATCCATATAATAAATTCAACTTAAGAGTGAACAATGATAAATTTATCATTGAAATCTCATATATTTGATCATATATACCAATCATCTTTATCAATTATTATTTATAAATTTATGTCTATTAAAATCAGCTATTCGAGTAAAACAAATAGCAAACCTTCAACTAACTTAGTTCTATTTGTAAATGAAAAATTTAATTTAAGTAATTTAAAGAAATACATTTCTAATTCTGAATATCTTTACATAAATGACTTACTCAAAACTAGTGATTTAAAAAAAAATATTTTTGTTTATGAGGTCAATTCTAAAAAAAAGATAGTTTTAATATCAATTAAAAATAATTCAAAAATTTCTGACATTGAAAAGTTAGGCGCCGAATTTTATGGACGCATAAACTATGGTAAAAGCAGTGAGTATTTTATAAAATCAGATACAGTAGCTATTGGAAGAAATAGTGATTTTTTAGGCCATTTCCTTCATGGACTAAAATTAAAATCTTATAACTTCAATAAATATAAAACAAAAAAGGAAACGAGAAAAATATCTATTAATGTATTAGGAAAAAAAAATATACCATCTTCTAAGATACAACTAAAATTTAGAGCTTTAGAAGAAGGAACTTTTTATGCTAGAGATTTAGTTTCTGAGCCAGGAAATATTTTGCATCCAGATGAATACGCAAAAAGATTAATTTCTCTTAAAAAAGATGGCTTAAAAATAAATATTTATGATCAAAAAAAATTAAAAAAACTTGGAATGCACTCATTATTAGGTGTGGGTATGGGAAGCATTAGAGGATCTTATCTTGTGACGATGGAATGGAAAGGAGTAAAAAATAATTCTAAACCTTTAGCTTTTGTTGGAAAAGGAGTTACTTTTGATACTGGTGGTTACTCGCTTAAGCCGGCTAAGTTTATGGAAGACATGACTTACGATATGGCAGGGTCTGCAGCAGTAGTTGGTTTAATGAAAAGCTTAGCTTTGAGAAAAGCAAAAATTAATGCCGTGGGAGTTGTTGGACTTGTTGAAAATATGGTTAGCGGAGTTGCCCAAAGGCCTGGAGATATTGTTAAATCTTATAGCGGTAAAACTATTGAAGTACTAAATACAGATGCAGAGGGTCGTTTGGTTTTAGCTGATGCTTTAACTTACACAGAAAAAAAATTTAAGCCTAAGTTCATAGTCGATCTGGCAACTTTAACTGGCGCAATAATTGTTTCGCTTGGATCAGAATACGCTGGCCTCTTTTCTAACGATGATAAATTATCTAAACAAATTTTGAGTGCGGGTGAAAAAGTGGAAGAGAAATTATGGAGAATGCCTCTTCATAAAAACTATGACAAACTAATAAATTCTAAGAACGCCGATATGCAAAACATAAATTATGTTGGTGGTGCCGGGTCTACAACAGCAGCTCAATTTTTACAAAGATTTATTCTGAATAAAACTCCATGGGCTCATTTAGATATTGCTGGAATGGCCTTTTCAAAATATGGAGGATCTTTAAATTCTAGTGGTGCAACTGGATTCGGTGTCAGACTGCTTAACCAACTTATAGAAGAAAATTATGAGTAATTTAGAGCAAACTCTATCCATAATAAAACCTGATGCCGTAGAAAGAAATCTTAGTGAAAATATAAAAAATATTTTTACAAAAAATAATTTAAAAATAAAAGAAGTTAAAAAAATTCATATAACCAAAGAGGAGGCAGCTGAATTTTATAAAATTCATCAATCTAAACCATTTTACAATGATCTTTGCGCTTATTTATCGTCAGGTCCTATTATCGTTATGATATTGGAAGGTGCAAATGCCGTGTTGGCAAATAGAAAATTAATGGGAGCAACAAACCCTAAAGATGCTGAGGAAAATACAATCAGAAAATTGTACGGAATTTCAATCGACAAAAATTCGGTACACGGATCAGACTCAATCAATAATGCAAAAAAAGAAATTGAGTTTTTTTTTTAAAAACTAATTACTTCTAAATATTTTTATAATCGCTTCAGGAAAAGCTTTGTACTCAAGCATTTGTGTTTTTTTTTTTAAAGTATTTTCATTATCATAGCTATTAATAAAAAAAAACTTTTGTACAATTGAACTACCACTATCTAATTTATTATTTACAAAATGAACTGTACATCCTGCTTTGATTTCTTTATTTTTCAATATCCTTGAAAAAGTATTTAGCCCTTTAAACTTAGGTAACAAGGAAGGGTGTATATTTACAATTTTTTTTTGATAATGTCTGATTAAGTTTTTTGAAATTATTTTCATATATCCAGCGAGGCAAATAAAAGATATTTTGTATTTTTTTAAATTATATAAAATTTTTTTTTCATAATTACGTAATTTCGTATCAATAAAAAAATATGGAATTTTGTATTTTTTAGCATAGCTAATTCCGTAAGCATTCTTGTTATTGCTTATTACTAAGCTAATTTTTATAGGAAAATTACTATCCCTAGAGCTGGAGATAAGATTTTTGAGATTTGAACCTTGTCCTGAAATAAAAACACATGTATTTTTTTTTACCATTTTAAAGAATTTGATAAATTTAATTTATTTTCATCTTTCGAAATATAACCAATTTCATAAGGAGAAAATTTTTTTGGAAATATTTTCTTTATTTTGAAAATATTTTTTTTGGAAACGATTAAACAAAAACCAACTCCACAATTAAAAGTGCGTAACATTTCTTGATTTGAAATGTTTTTACTTTTTAGCCATTTAAAAATTTTTAATACCTTTATTTTTGAAAGATCAATATTAAGAGTTAAATCTTTTGGAACTGATCTCAATAAATTTTCCACTAAACCACCCCCAGTGATATGTGCACCAATTTTTATTAAATTTTTGTTAGCAAGTTTTAAAATTTCATAAGAGTAAATTTTAGTGGGTTTGAGAATCTCATTTTTTAACTTACTAGGAATTTTATTTTTTTGTAATATAGATCTAACGAGAGAATAACCATTTGAGTGAATTCCATTAGAAGGTATCGCCAAAACAATATCTCCATTTTTTACATTATTTTTATCAAGGATTTTTTTTTTTGAAACTATACCTACACTAAACCCAGCTAAATCAAATTTATTTTTAGAGTATATGCCCGGCATTTCGGCTGTCTCTCCACCTATTAGTTTACATTTAGATATTTCGCAGCCTTTAAAAATACCTTTTATAATTTTCTTAGTTTTATATAAATCCAATTTTCCTACTGCTATATAATCTAAAAAAAACAATGGTTTTGCTCCTTGAACTATTAAATCATTAATACACATAGCTACTAAATCAATTCCGATTGTGTCAAATTTTTTAAATTTGTTAGCTAAGTCAATTTTTGTACCAACTCCATCAGTGCATGAAACTATTACAGGATCCTTTATTTTAAGATTGCTGATATCAAATAAAGAACCAAAGCCTCCTATCGTATCTTTTTTTGAGAAACTATCCGTTTTTTTGACACTTTTTCTCGATACACTAGATATATAACTGACAAGTTTATTGGCTAACGAAATGTTAACACCGCTCTTTTTATAACTATATTTATTTTTATTCATCTATAAATTGATAATTGAACTTTTATGAAATTTTACAAACAACTAATTTTTATTTTAGTGGTTTTTTTTAAAACTGAAACTGTTTTTTCTGAAAACAAGTTATTTAATGTTAATAATATTGAGTTAGAAAAAAAAGATAAAATTTCCAACAACAAGCTCGCAGATCAGGCTATTAAAAAGGGTTTTAAACTGTTAACTAACAGAATTTTGCTTAAGGAGGATGTTAACAAGCTTTCAGATTTAAAATTTTCTTCAATAAAACAATTGGTTACCTATTATCAAATTAAAAATGTTTCCCAAGAAAATAGGAAAGAAGAATTTGTAAATTTTAGTGTTACATTTGATAAAGATAAAATTCATGATTTGTTATATAAAACAGGAATACCATATTCAGAAATATCAGATAGGGAATTGTATATTTTACCTATACTAATTCAAGATGATGAAATCTTTATTTTTAATAAAAATTTCTTTTATGAAAAATGGAATGAGATTTATAAAAATGACTTAATTGAATTTGTTCTACCTCAAGAAAATATTGAAATAATTCAAAGTATAAATAATTACAAAAAAAATTTAATTAATATTGATGTTGAAAACTTATTTAAAGAATATACAAAAAAAAATTTAGCTTTAATTTTAATAGATAGAAATAAATTTGGTGACAAAAAGATTTATATTAAGTCGATAATACAAGAAAAAAAAATATCGAAAAACTTAGATCTAAAGAATCAAAAATTATCAACAAGTAAATTCGATGAAAAAGTGATTATAGAGATAAAAAAAGAATTGATAAATATAGTTAAATCAAAAAACCTAATTGATATTAGAACACCTTTTTTCTTAAATGCTAAATTAGACATGAATAAGAAAAGTAATTTAGTAAAATTAAACTCAAGAATTAAAAAAATTGACTCTATAGAAAATGTCTATGTTGAAGAATTTAATAAAGATTATATGAATTTAAAAATTAAATATCTAGGTAATTTAGAAAAAATGATTAATCAATTAGATAAAGAAAATATAAAATTACAATTAATAAATGACCAGTGGGTTATAAAAACATTATAATAATGGATCAATTAACTTTTAAATTTCCTTTTGCAAAAAAATATTTTGAACAAGATTTTTTTGTATCAAGTAATAATTTTTCTGCTTTCAAATTAATAGAAAGTTGGCCTACTTGGCCAGGCAAATGGCTGAATATTTTCGGATCTTCCGGGTCAGGAAAAACACGTTTGGCTAAAATATTAGAAAAAAAAATTGATAAGATCAAATTAGTTGATGCTAAAAACGTAAACGATGAAATAATACAAGAACTAAATAATCTCGATTGTTTAATTATTGATAATTTTAATAATAATATTGAAGAAAAATTACTTTATTCAATTCTAAACCAATCTAAACAGTTAGAGAACTATGTTCTAATAAACTCTATTTCTCCACTTAAAAATATTAATTTAAATTTAGATGATCTTAAATCTAGAATAAATAGTTTTTTATATATTGGAATTGAATTACCAACAGATAACTTACTTAAAGTAATTATTTCAAAAACCCTATCGGATAAGCAAATAAGTATTAATCCAAAAATAACAGATTTCATTATTAATAACGTAGAAAGATCTTACGAAAAGATGTTTAAATTTCTCAAAGAAGTCGATGAATTGTCTTTATCTACTGGAAAATCTATTAATATTAATCTAATAAAAAAAGTATTAAATCAATGAATAAA